>JAEEGJ010001950.1_pt1 | contig 229732 bp, 168 predicted proteins | sample 8958761 | NCBI WGS metagenome assembly JAEEGJ01 (sample SAMN16246546, study PRJNA631951) | gut metagenome | biome: gut microbiome; feature: rumen; material: RS-attached | host: Bos | place: Iran: Karaj | collected 2018-10 | reverse complement strand
CGCTATTCCGTAGCGGTATGGAGTCCGCGACTCAACGAGAAAGGCAATTCGGTCATGGGAATGAAAGCACTTGAACTACTCACCACCGAAACGGAAGAGTCTATTTTCTAAGAGTGGATTGTGTTTTCTAGCATAGAACTCGCTCATGTGTACAATCTGAATAAAGTCGGTCTGAAAAACTTCGAAAGGTTAGTAGAAGAACATGGTATACTGAGTATAGCCGGACATAGCCACACATTGAACGACTCTGTGATTTGTGTTTTGGGTGGTTATTTGACATCACCTAAAAGCACTGAGAAAACAACATTTTGCCTTAGATTTTTCAGTTTTTGCTTGGTGACTTCAAGAAACATCACTAATTTTGCACAAAAATTTAGATTAATCTATATAAACAACATTAACATTATTCTTAAAAGATGAAGAGAGACGATTTACTGTTCAGCATCATCGAGCGTGAACACCTGCGTCAACAACGTGGCATTGAGCTCATTGCCAGTGAAAATTTCGTAAGTGATCAGGTTATGCAAGCTATGGGTAGCTGCCTGACAAACAAGTATGCCGAGGGTTATCCTGGCCACCGCTACTATGGCGGTTGCCAAGTGGTAGATGAGGCCGAGACTCTGGCACAGGAGCGCATCAAGCAGCTCTTTGGCGCCGAGTATGCCAACGTGCAGCCCCACAGTGGCGCACAGGCCAACATGGCCGTGTTCATGGCATGCCTGAAACCCGGCGACAAGTTCATGGGTCTTAACCTTGCTCATGGCGGTCACCTGTCACACGGAAGCCCAGTTAACTTCTCGGGCCTCGTGTTCCAACAGTGCGAGTATAACGTTACCCCCGACACCAACATCGTTGACTACGACATGATGGAGGAGGTAGCTCTGCGCGAGCAGCCCAAGCTCATCGTGGGTGGCGCCAGCGCCTACAGCCGCGAGTGGGACTACGAGCGCATGCGCAAGATTGCCGACAAGGTGGGTGCTATCCTTATGATCGACATGGCTCACCCTGCAGGCCTTATCGCTGCCGGATTGCTCAACAACCCATTGAAGTGGGCTCACATCGTTACCAGTACAACTCACAAGACCCTGCGTGGTCCACGCGGTGGTATCATCTTGATGGGTAAGGACTTCGACAATCCTTGGGGCAAGACCACCAAGAAGGGCGTAGTTCGCAAGATGTCGTCACTGCTCGACTCAGCAGTGTTCCCCGGTGTACAGGGCGGCCCACTCGAGCACGTTATCGCAGCTAAGGCAGTAGCCTTTGGCGAGGCATTGCAGCCCGAGTTCAAGGCTTATCAGCAGCAAGTTAAGGCCAACGCTCAGGCAATGGCTAAGGCTCTGCTTGACAAGGGTTACAAGATTGCCAGTGGCGGTACCGACAACCACTGCATCCTGCTCGACCTTCGTCCCAAGTATCCCGACTTGACCGGTAAGGTTGCCGAGAACGCTCTCGTTGCTGCCGACATCACCGTCAACAAGAACATGGTGCCATTCGACGACCGCAGCGCCTTCCAGACCTCAGGTATCCGCCTAGGAACTCCAGCCATCACTACCCGTGGTGCTAAGGAAGACATGATGGGCGAGATCGTTGAGCTTATCGACACCGTTCTCCAAAAGCCAGAGGACGAAGCTACCATCACCATGGTTCGCGAGAAAGTGAACAACATGATGAAGGACTTCCCAATGTTTGCTTGGTAATCGTCGATCACACATCGATAACATTAGGAGGGCACCACAATGGTGCCCTCCTTCTTTATGCTTAATCCACAATTGATTATTATACTATCCTTTTACTTTGCCCATGGCGTTTAGAGTCTTGATGCCGAGAGGAATAGCGAGGAGAAATGATGCGGTGTCGGCTACCGCCTGAGCTATCTCAACGCCCAGAAATCCGAGTAACAGGTTGCCCAAGAACAATGCCGGGATAAGGAAAATGCCCTGACGCGCCATGGCAATAATGACGGCGGGGACTGTACGGCGGATGTTCTGCAAGTACATGTTCACCATAACCACAAAACCAGTGAGTGGAAATGAGAGGCACTGGTAACGCAATATCTCAGTACCCATGCGGCTTACATCGGGGTCGCTCTCAACAAAGAGAGACACCAGCTGGCGAGCAAAGATAAATCCAACCACAGCAAGAATCGTGCAGTAGATGGTCGACACCTTGCAGCTGTGGATGAAGGCGGCGCGCACGCGGTCGAACTTGCCCGCGCCATAATTGAAGCCGCACACCGGCTGGAATCCCTGTCCGTAGCCAATCATCGCCGCGCTGGCAAGCATGGTGATGCGGCTCACCACCGAGAAACTGGCAATCGCCGAGTCGCCATAGATACCTGCCACATGATTAAGGATAAGGGCAGCAATGCCCATCATCGACTGGCGTGCCAGCGAGGGCAATCCTCCCGCTGCTATGTCGCGGTAACGCTGCATCGAGGGTTTGAACTGCGAGAGACGAATTGGCACCCCTCCCCTCTTGCCCGAGAGCATGAGCATGAGAGTGAAGCTCACCACTTGCGACAATGCCGTTGCCATGCCGGCACCTTTCACGCCAAGTCCAAGGCCGAAGATGAAGATTGGGTCGAGCACCACGTTGAGCGCCGCACCAGTCATGATGCCAAGCATCGACAGCATGGCATTGCCCTGATGGCGCATCAGGTTGTTGAGCGTGAAACAGCTCATGATGAACGGCGTGCCAAGCAGTATAAAGGTGAAATAGTCGCAAGCGTAAGGCAGAATAGTTTCAGTCGAGCCAAAGAAGCGCAACACTGGCTGCATAAACACAAAGCCGATGGTTGCTATCACAGCACCCGTGAGCCACGTCGACACAAGTCCTACCGATGCCATCACGCCAGCGTTGTGGCTGTCCTCATGGCCGAGCATGCGTGAGATGTAGTTGCCAGCGCCCTGCCCAAAGAAGAAGGCGATGCTCTGCACTATCGACATATAGGAGAACACGATGCCAAGTGCCGCCACGCTCTGGGTGTTAATCTGCCCAACAAAGAACGTGTCGACAAGGTTGTAGATGCCCGTCACGAGCATACTCACCATGGCAGGCACAGCAAGTCCAGTAACCAACCTGCCTACTGGCTGGGTGGTCAATTTCACAAATTTAGCATGCTGTGCTGGACTGTTGTTGTGCATCGGGGTTTAGTCAGTTTTCAGTAATCAGTTCTCAGTTTTCAGTTAGTTGAAGAGATTGTGCATTATGCATTATGAATTATGCATTATGAATTGTGCATTATGAATTGAGTTATCCTTGCCCTTGGCTCTTGGGGGTGACGCCGGGCTTAGGAGCAGTCACATGAAGATTGCGAGTAAACTTTGTCCTTCCCCCTGTGGGTCGAGGTGGATAATAACTACTTAACTCAAATCCATTTGTCACAAGCTCCACACTATCATCATTCACGGTAATGCGATTAATATAATGCAACCATTGCAGAATAGATAGTGGAAGCATCAATATCCCTCTCACTCGGCCGTTTTGATCACAAATTTGAATCCCTGCATTAGTGACAACCCACAGGTTCCCAGCGCCATCAAAGGTTATTGCCTTGATGACCAATTGAGAGTTGTCGTAGCTGTGGAGCCAATAGAACGGTTGAGCGTAGGACTCGTTTCCATTGCTGTCTATAATGAATTGCAACAAGCAGTTGGATTTCTCATTAGGGCGAACTACAATGGGCAATCCAGGGTAATGCGCGCACACATCGTTGATAGTATTGTCAATGCTATCGGCCGAGATTATTTCTTGTTTCCATTCGCTATCATCCACAAGCATGGTGTCGAGCAGGTTGTTCTGCGTCTTGCCGCAGCGGGGTGCCTCAGGCCAACCTTGCCACATCCATTCCATTACTTCGGGGAAGATCTCGTTGGCGCGTTTCACGCCGTGGTAGCAATCGCTCCAGTCGTAGCTGGTGTCATAGCCAGCGAAGTCGAGCGCCGAGGCGAGCATGCGGTTCCCCTCGTACCAGTGGCCGAACAGTGGGTTCCACACATCGTTGGTGCCGTCTTGCAGGAAGATGCGCAAGGGACGAGGCTCGCTCTTGCGGACTATAGCTTGCAAGTCGTTGCCGCCACGCATCGCCACAAAAGTGCCTACTCCGCAGAAAACTCGGCTGAACAAGTCTGGGCGATGCCAAGCTGCCGTGAAAGCCGCTATGCCGCCACTGCTCAGACCAAAAATCATGCCGTCGGCCCCACGATGCGAGAGCTTAATAGGGAGCCCACGGGCAGTGGTTAGGCTCTCCACCCAAGGCAGCACCTCTTTCTCAATGAAGGATACAAACGTACGAGTTGTCATGTCAAACTCGTTGCTGCGGTTATAGCGCACCACATTGCCATCCTTGTCCTTTATGACACCAGGCTGGACAAACACACCGATGGTCACTGGCATTTTGCCAACGGTGATGAGACTGTCCATCACATTAGGAGCGTTACACAGAATTCCGTCAAGCCCCACATATAGGCAGGCGGGCGAGCTGGCATCGTAGGCATCGGGCACGTAGACCTGAATTTCACGCTCAGTGCCAGGATAGTGCCACTTGCTCTTGAGTGTACCTTTTATTATTTCATGTGCGCTGGCGGCAATGCTTAAAACAATCACAGCCAGCGACATAATAAACAATCGACGTTTCATGATTTCATTAGTTATTTATAGCTGTGCAAAGTTAATGCTTTTTTCTGGAGGGATTGATAAGGAGTGTACAGAAAAATAGCAAGGATTATTTTCGTCAAATAATCCTTGCTAAGCATTCAATAGGTAATAATTTAATGTAAGGTAATAAAAGAATGTTTTGAGGTTTATAATAAATGCAAAATGTGCTTTCAATTAAAATGCTAATAAAGACCGGTTGAGTCTCTAGTGTTTTTGTCGCATTTTTACTAAATTAGAAAGTTGTAGTAGTTATGCAATCCAAATAATTGGAGCTTTTGTATCGAGAATCACAATTTTGCAAAAAATGATGCAAACGATTGCGGTCATGGTTCTAAAAAAATCCAGACCCCGATTCTGGACGGAAAGCTCAAAATATTCTTCAATGACCTTGTGTTTTTAATTTTCGATGCAAAGGTATGCATAATTTTTGGATAATGCATAATTTTTGAGCAGAAAAATTAAAACATAATTACAACGTGTTGATTATCAATAGTGATAAAAATGACATTATTTCTCTTCCAACTTGTGAAGCTCGACAAGTGTGCCGTCGTAGGTGGCATAGGTAAACTGGTCGATCCAATCACCGAGAAGAGTCATCGTGCGGTTGCCGTCAAGCTGAAGCTGCCTCGCCAGATGAATGTGTCCAAAAACGAAGTGCTTCACCTGTGGATGAGCAACGGCATATTGTGAGCTGAATTCCTTAAGCCTGTCGCAGCACACCTCCTTGACGCGGTCTTCTTCCTCTTTGGAACGAGTGATTCTGTTTTGTTGCGACCAGCCTGTGGCGATAGGATAAGTTAAGCGCGGATGAAGACCAGCATAAAGCCACTGACACACAGGATTGTAGAAACACCATCGTGTGAATCGATACATCGGTTTTTGATATCCCACATCATCGCCATGCGACAGCAAGAACTGCTGTCCCATTATCTCAAGCTGCGTGCTTCCTTTGAAAACCTTGAGACCAACCTCGGTGGCGAGATAGTCGAAAAGCCACACGTCATGATTGCCGGTGAACCAGCTTATTTTCACTCCAATGTCGGCGAGTTCGGCGAGTTTTCCGAGGAACCTAATGTGTCCACGAGGCACCACATTCTTGTACTCATACCAATAGTCAAGAATATCGCCAAGCAGATAAACCTCGGCAGCATCGTCCTTGATGGAATCGAGGAAATTCACCAAGCGCATCTCATGCTCGCGCTTGTTGGTGATGTAACGTGCACCAAGGTGTGCGTCGGATATGAAATAAACTTTTTTCACGATGGCAGTATCAATCAAGGTCAAACCCGAGCTCCAACTTTGCCTCGTCGCTCATCATTCTCACGTCCCACTCTGGCTCATAAACCAGGTTGACATTGCAAGAAGTGATACCGTCGATGCTCTCCACCTTTTGCCGCACGTCCTCAAAGATGAAGTCGGCCATTGGGCAGTTAGGTGCTGTGAGCGTCATATCAATATTCACACTACCATCATCCTGAAGGTCAATCTTATAGACCAGTCCAAGGCTATAGACATCGACGGGGATTTCAGGGTCAAACACCGTCCTGAGCATTGTTATGATTTGTTCCTCGAGTTTGAGTTTCTGTTCTTGTTCCATATTGTAGTTGGTCGTTATTCGTTGATTGTTTTGAGGTGAGTAGAGAGGTTGTGCCTCATTTTTCTGGGTGCAAAGGTAGTTATTAGTTTTTAGTTTTTCAGTTTTTTTACAACAAATCTTTTATTGAGAGGAGGGAGGAGACTGTGTGGTGAGCTTCGGGGCAATCGATGCCGCGAGTGTTGAAATAGATGGTGCGCCATCCAGCATTCAATGCGCCTGCAATATCGGTTGTGGGGTCATCGCCTATCATCACAATGCTAGAAGGTTTGGCACCGCAAACTTGCATGGCGTAGTCGTAGATGCCCGGGCGGGGTTTGGTGATGCCGCAATCCTCGCTCAGGATAACATGCTTGATGTAGCGGTTCATGCCGCCAGCCTCGAGCTTGCGCTCCTGCACCCCCTTGAAACCATTGCTTATCACGTTGAGCTCATATCCCTTGTTGTGAAGGTATTGCAGTAGCTCGACAGCACCAGGCATTAGGTTGTGATGGCGCACGAGCTGGTTGAGGTAGCACGTGTTCATCGCCGAAGCCAGTTCATCGATATCGTCACAACAATACTTGCTGGCCTCCAACGCCTTCTCAAATCGCAGCACCTCAAGCACCTCCTTCTCAACCTCGCCCTTATTGTAGAGTTGCCACAGCTCAAGGTTGAAGTGCTCATAGTGGTCGTGAAACGCGTCGTAATCGCGACACCATTCGGCGCATCCCATCAATTTAAAAGTTGACGCGAGAGCCAGCTCGCTATTCCGTGAGAACCACCATAGCGTGTCGTCGATGTCGAGAAAAACCGTAGTAATGCCATTCATAGTAAGTGCAAATTTACAACTTTTTTGTGTTAAGCACCCCAGCAAATGATGATTTTTGTAATTTCCTATTGATTTTGAGTGCTGTTAAGAGAAAAAAGCGTAATTTTGCAGCCGTTTTTGTAAAACCAAAATAGGATGAGACATATGAACTGGGCAATATTAATAACAATTGGCCTACTGTTATTGAGCAATATTGTGATGACTTTTGCTTGGTATGGTCACTTGAAACTCCAACAAATGGGCATATCAGCTCATTGGCCGTTGATAGTTGTAATTTTATTTTCTTGGGGCATCGCGTTCTTTGAATACATGCTGATGGTCCCCGCCAACCGTATAGGTTTTGCTGAAAATGGTGGCCCATTCTCACTGATGCAACTCAAAGTGATGCAAGAGGTCATCACACTCACCATTTTCATAATATTTGTGAAACTATTTTTCAGTAATGAGTCGCTGCAATGGAACCACTATGTTTCGTTTGCATTTCTAGTAATAGCCGTTTACTTTGCTTTCATGGAAGTGGATTGAAGCCGCCTTTTACTCCCATGCAAACACACCTAAAAATGATAGTTTATATATAAAATAATATTATATAATCGAATACTTAAAACTTATTCCATGTTGTTAATGTTCTAAAATAAAGTTGATTTCTCATCATTTTTTTGTACCTTTGCAAGCTGAAATAATTTTTAGAACGACAGTAACACAAAGTATATGAAGCGAAACGCATTAGGGCGAGGGCTTGACTCGCTGATTTCGATGGATGATATCCAAACAAACGGCTCATCCCAAATTAGCGAAATCGAGATCTCCCTTATAACACCAAACCCCGACCAACCTCGCAGCACCTTCAACCAGGAGGCGCTTGACGAGCTTGCCGCGTCAATTAGTGAGGTGGGCATAATCCAGCCCCTCACGCTAAGGAAGAGCGGTGATGGTCGCTACCAAATTATCTCGGGAGAGCGCCGCTACCGTGCTGCCAAGCAGGTAGGCCTTCAGTCGGTGCCAGCCTACATACGCGAGGCCGACGATACCGAGCTCACCGAGATGGCCCTCATCGAGAACATACAGCGTGAGGATTTAAACGCAATTGAGATAGCACTCACATTTAAGAAACTCATTGAGCAATATAATCTCACACAGGAGCAACTTAGCCAGCGAATAGGCAAGAAACGCACCACCATCGCCAACTTCCTGCGCCTGCTCAAGTTGCCCGCCGAGATACAGCTTGGCCTCCAAGACAAACGCCTTGACATGGGTCATGCACGAGCACTGCTATCGGTAAACGACCCAGCCTTACAGTTAAAATTATATAACGAGACCCTTAAAAAAGGTTTAAGTGTAAGGCAAGTGGAGCAACTTGCCAAGGAATGGCAAGAGAATAATAAAGAACGTGATAATGCTGGTGCCAAGAGCCCGAGCCACCGCAGCAACAACGATTTCGACATTCTCACAAAACATCTGTCAAAAGCATTTGGAGTTCCTGTGAAGCTCTCATGCAACACCTCGGGTAAAGGAAAAATAACATTCTCGTTCAACAACGAAAATGACCTTGACAGAATAATCACTCTTTTTGATCGTTTAAAATAATATAATAAATAATTAATAATTTAGGGGCATTGAGCTCTAAAAAAACAAAGCTTTAAACTCTAGTGACACTATTTAGAACAACATTACACACGACGATGCGCTCAATAGCAATAATGCTTTTGTGCACACTGTGTACTTTTGTTTCTAGAGCGCAAAGCAATAGCCCCGAAATCATAGAGCAAAACACCGACACCATCATCCTTAACGACAGCACTGCGCTGCTCACAGGCAAAGTTGCCGAACCAAGCAAAAGCATCTCTCAAGAGTTGAGATTCAACCCCAACCCTATGAGAGCGATGTGGCTTTCGGCTTTGTGCCCTGGTTTGGGACAGATTTACAACCGTCATTATTGGAAGCTCCCCATCGTGATTGGTGCGTTTGTTGGTCTCACCTACGGCACCAGTTGGAACAACCGTATGCTAAACGATTATTCCAAGGCCTACCGCGACATCACCGACAACGATCCCAACACTCGCAGCTACATGGACTTCTATCCACCCACCGTTAAGGAGAGCGACCTTGACAAAACGTGGCTCACCACAACGTTGAGGAACCGCAAGGACTACTATCGCCGCTACCGCGACATATGCATCATAGGCATTGCGGCCGTTTACTTGCTAAACGTAATTGACGCCTATGTTGATGCCTCGATGATGCATTTTGACGTAAGTCCCGACCTGTCGATGCGCTGGGGTCCAACAGTGATTGACAGCCAGGTGTCACGGCTTCCTAGCATAGGACTGGGTTGCTCTTTTGATTTCTAACATCGACTTTATTTTTTGAAAAAAATATATGTTTATGAAATATCGTCTATTATTAGTAGTTTTAGCATTACTGACAATCACGTCTTCATCATTGGCCGATACCAAAAAGAAGAACGTGCTGTCATTAAAAGAGTCGATTACCGATAACGACATACAATACCCTCCCAGTTTCAACAGCCAGAACGACATGTTGAAAGAGTGGTATAACATGTATCACGAGACTAACTCACCCATCGAACCGAGCGATAACCAGAACTATGGTAGCGTGAGCGATGCAGTGTATAAAGAACGTCTTCAGAAACTCCCCACCACAATCGAAATGCCATTCAATCAGATTGTGAAAAGCTACATTGAGCGTTATGTCGTTAAAGGCCGCTCACTAGTATCACAGCTGCTGGGTATGAGCCCTTATTACATGCCAATATTTGAGGCTGCCCTTGAGAGGCACCAAATGCCACTGGAGCTCAAATACATTCCCATTATCGAGAGTGCGCTTAACCCCAACGCTGTGTCGCCAGCAGGAGCTGGAGGCTTGTGGCAATTTATGCCATCAACCGCCAAGGGCCATGGCATGGAGGTTTCAAACACGGTGGACGAGCGTCGTGACCCCTATGCCTCGAGCGAGAAGGCTGCATTGTTCTTCAAGAAACTCTACAGCACCTATCACGACTGGTCGCTTTGTATCGCCGCCTACAACTGCGGTCCTGGCAACGTTAACAAGGCCATCAAGCGCACTGGTAACGACAACGCCGACTTCTGGGAAATCTACAACTATCTGCCCAAGGAGACCCGTGGTTATGTGCCTGCATTCATCGCTGCCAACTATGTAATGCACTATTACAAGGAGCACGGAATCACCCCCACAAAGACCAAACCACTTATCATCGATACCGTGATGGTGAGCAAGCGAGTAAACTTCAGGCAAATAGCACAAATCCTGAACATTCCTGTTGAGGAGATTAGAATCCTTAATCCACAGTATCGCAACGAGGTAATTCCAGGCAACGTTCACCCCTATGTTCTGGCTCTTCCCAATCAGCACATCTACAGCTATATCAAGAACGAAGGAAAGATCAAAGAAAGCACGATTGATGTAGATAATGATAATAAAGGAAAAGAACAAGAGATAGACAGAAACAAGTTCAAGGATTACGACTACCAACATAGCGAAATGTACACGGTCAAGGATGGCGAGACCCTTGAAGATGTTGCCAGAATGTATGGTATGACCGTAGAAGACCTCATTCTCCTTAATGAGTTGAAATCAAATGAAGTAAAGCCCGGCAAGATACTATTTGTTTCTAGAAACTTAAGTTCTACAGGAAACACAAATAATAGTGGTTATGATGACGAAGATGATTATCGTTATTATAACAACTCAAACGACGACAATGGTCGAAACAACAGTGACGATTATAACACAAGAAGAACCAGCTCAAACTATAGCACAGGAAGAGAAAACACTGGCGGATATAGCTACAACAACAATGGGCACAGTGGACGTGACTCAAGATATGTACCCATTCAACAACGACGCAAAGCAAAGGAAGATAATCCTGTTCCACAACGAAGCAACAACCGCAACAATAACGGCAGCTACAACAATGACGGCTACAGCTATGGCCCAAACCATGTAGAGACCGACAATGACGACTCTAACGATAATGAGGATGAGACCGATGACAACGACAATAATAGCTACAGCGACCGATACAAATATTATGACGTCAGCAATGTAAAGAGAATGAGTGGCAGCAGTAGCAAGAGCACAAAAGAAGTGCGTGATGACTATAGCACACGCAGCGACAATAACACTCGTTCATATAACGATCAAGATGAAAACAAACAAGATAGTGACATTAACTATGCTGCCATAAAAAAACAAAAAGAAGAAGCCGAGAAAAAACGTAAGCTAGAGGCCGAGAAGAAACGCAAATTAGAGGCCGAAAAGAAGAAGAAAGAACAAGAGCTTGCGTTGAAGAAAAAGAAAGAAAAAGAAGAGGCTGAGAAAAAACGTAAAGAAGAGGCCGAAAAGAAGCGTAAAGAAGAAGAGCGCAGAAGAGCAGAAGCAGCCAAACCCACATCGCATGTGGTGAAGGACGGAAGCAACCTCACCAAGCTTGCAAAACAATATGGCGTTAGCGTTGATGAAATCAAACGCGCAAATGGCTTGAAGAACGACAATATCAGAGCCGGTCAAACGTTGAAAATCCCCAAGAAGGGAAAGAAATAAAACACTTTGACCTGCGATATTTTGTTACCTAATACACACGAAAGATATTAATGAGAACAAACTATATAAAAGTTATGAATTATAAACACCTACTTTTGGCATCTATGGCACTGTTGACCACTTGGGTTAACAGCCAGGCTGCCGAAGATAAGTACAACAACAAAGAAAACCTGATGGACCGTTCTATCGTTTTCCCTGCTGGTGTTGATGCCAACACAAGAGAGCTGACAAAGAACTGGTACCTTCAGACTTTCACTAACGTCAATGAATATAACGACCGAAACAACCGTGATAGAAGCATTGAAGCCAATGACAGGGATTACAAGGACCGTCTTCGCGACCTGTCAAACAAGTATGGCATCAATATGGCTTTTAACCCCGTTGTAAAGGCCTATATTGAACGTTATGTGGTTAAGAATCGCACACAGGTTGCCCAAATGCTAGGATTGTGGAGCTACTATAGACCAATCTTTGAGCGTGAGATGAATAAACAAGGGCTTCCCAAGGGTTTCATATACATACCTGTGGCATGCTCAGCTCTTGATCCAAACGCTGTTGCACCATCGGGCGCAGCAGGATTGTGGCAATTTATGATTCTTCCCGCCAAAGGCAATGGCTTGGAAGTAAACTCACTTGTTGACGAGCGCCGCGACCCCTACAAATCAACCGAGAAAGCCGCACAATTCTTGAGAAGGCTTAGTGACAACTCCTACAAAAAAGACTGGCTGATGGTTCTTGCCGCCTTTAACTGTGGAATGGGGAATGTAGAAAAAGCTATCAGGCGTGCTCAGAACCAGGGCATCAAGTCGCCCGAATTTTGGGACATCTACAAATTCCTTCCAAAGGACACTCGTGGTTATGTTCCAGCATTCATCGGAGCTTGCTATGCGATGAACTACTATGGCAAGCACGGCATCACTCCTGTGTTCACTAAGCGCCCATTATCAGTTGCCAGCGTTGATGTTAACGACCGAGTGAGCATTCACCAAATTTCACAATATCTTGATATACCTCTCGATGAGATTAGGCTCCTTAACCCACAGTATCGCGATGATGTGATACCTGGCAACATCCACCCCTACCCTCTTACACTTCCCAAAGGCCAAATCAACAGCTATAAAATGGCCGAAGAGAAGATTGTTAAGTACCATCAAAACGAGTTTGCTCGCCGAGTAGAAGTTCAACCTGGTGATATCAAGAGAATCGTGGGAGATGATGACATTGATGAGAACGCAAAGAAAGGTATCTCATTCCATGAAGTTACCGAGGGCGAAGACTTGGAAGACATTGCCAATCGTTATGGCATGAAAATTCAAGATTTGAGATCACTCAACAACTTGAGGTGGGATGATGAAGTTGAGCCTGGAAGGATTCTAACAATCAAGACTAAAGACGGTGGCTACGTTGCATCGAACAATAGCCGAAGCAATAACAATCGTAGCTCGAGCTCAAGTTCAAGCAGCTACAACGCCTCGAGCAACCGCTACAGCTCTACCCCAAGCAACACATCATCAAGCAGCTCATCAAGCAGTTCATCAAGCAAAAAGAGCAGCACGACCAACACCAGCACATATAGCGGTCACAGTGGATCTGATCAGCGTGGCGTTCCTGAGAGACGCAAGGCCGACAATAACGAGCAAACCTATGTGCCACAACCACAAAACAACAAGAATCAAGAAAGAGAGCTAGCCGAAAAAAAGAAAAGAGATGAAGAAGCCGCAGCTCTGAAAAAGAAGAAAAAAGAAGAGGCTGAAAAGAAACGCAAACTAGAGGCCGAGAAGAAACGCCGAGAAGAAGCTGCCGAGAAGAAACGCAAAGAAGAGGCCGAGAAGAAGCGCAAAGAAGAAGAGGAGCGCAAGAGACGTGAGGCCGAGCAACCAATCAAGCTCACTGTTAAAGAGGGCCAAAACCTCACCAAGCTTGCCAATCAATATGGCGTGAGCGTTGAGGACATCAAGCGTGCCAACGGATTGACCAATGACAACATTCGCATTGGCTCCAATCTCCTTATCCCCAAGAAAGATGCTAAAGGAAAAACCATTATCCCACAGCATGCTAATGACCACAAGCAGCAAGCGCAGCAACAAGACAAACATCAAGACAAACATCAAGACAAACATCAGGGCAAGCAACAGGCTCAACAGCAAGGCAAACAGCAAGGCAAACAGCAGGCACAGCAACAAGGCAAGCAACAAGATAAGCAGCATGCTCAAAAGCCAGCCCCTCAACCCGCCACAACAAAGCATACTGTAGCCGAAGGACAAAACCTCACCAAGTTGGCAAAGCAATATGGTGTGAGCGTTGAGGACATCAAGCGTGCCAACGGATTGACCAATGACAACATCCGCATTGGCTCCAACATCGTCATCCCAACAAAGGGAAAAGCTGCCGCCCCCCAACAGAGTAAGCAACAAGCTGCTCAGCAACCAAAACAGCAAGGTAAACAAAAGGCTGCTCAGCAACCCAAGCAACAAGGTAAACAACAAGCTGCTCAGCAACCAAAACAGCAAGGTAAACAACAAGCTCAGCCTAAGCAGCCTGCAAAGAATAACGCTCCTGTACAACCAGCAAAGCCAGCAAAGCCAGCAAAATCAACAAAGAAGAAATAATATTCTGAATAAATAACAATTAAGGCGAGCCATTTAGATGACTCGCCTTTTTGTTTATCTCTTACCGAACTTAGGGCTCAGCCGCCAGCGGTAGTTCTTCGGATGATTGTGTATAAACTTTAACGTTGTGAGTGGAGAGAAATATCTGACTCAAGCGTCGAGAAAGTGCTATCAAAGTGTCGTGCCTGTTAGACTTGTCGAGCTGACATTCCCAAACAACAAGCACATACCATCCCATCTTGTGAAGTGAGTTATAGTTGCGAGCATCACGCTCGCGATTGCGCTTGAACTTCTCCTCCCAAAAACTCACATTGGTTGACGGCACTCGATATTTGTCACAACCTTGATGGGCATGCCAAAAGCATCCGTTGACAAAAATCACTGTGCTTAACTTAGGGATTACTATGTCGGGGGAACCCGGGAGTCGCTTAACGTTCAGACGATACCTGAATCCTTGCCTCCAAAGCCACCGGCGCACAATCATTTCGGGCTTGGTATTCTTGCTGCCAATGTTACTCATGCAACGATGGCGCTGCTCGGGAGTCATAGTGTCGGGCATGGCTGGATAGGATGGGAATAGCTAAGAATGACTAGGAGTGGATAGGGTGTTGCTGATAACAATACTTTTATTAGTTCAGCCCCAGGAGTTTTCTTACCGCGCTTGTCACATCAATGGCTTGTGGCCCTGAATAAGCTACGGGAGTTTTTGACACATCTATTATATAGGTGTATCCACCTTCATCACCCACAGTTTTAATTGCTTGTGCGATTTTGTCATAGATGGGCTTCTCCAGCTCCTGTTTTTGTTTTAGCAACAATGTGTTAGTTTGCTCCAAGAAAGCACCAATCTTGCTGTCGCTGTCTTGAATCTCCCTAATTCTCCTGTCTCGAATTGTCTCGGGAGTATCGTCACTGGCTACCAATGATTGAAAAGCCGCATATTTCTTATTGAACTCCTTTTGCATCATCTCATATTCGGCTTTAAATTTTTGAGATGTAGAATTAAGCAACTCATTGGCCTGCTTGGCCTCGGGCATATCATTAAAAATCGCCTGGACATCAATAGTAGCGATCTTCACTTGCGCAATTGACATCAGTGGGACAATCACTAATGCCAACATTAAAAATCGTTTTATATTCATTGTTACTTAGTTTTAATAATTATCACAATGGCAAAGATAGCACATTTTTGTGTGGTATCAGACTATTTTATCGAAAAAAAAGATCTTAGGTGTGATATAACACCTAAGACCTTTAATTCATTATTATCGATATCAATTATTTAATGCCCAATTTAGCCTTAACTTTGGCAGAAACATCCTCGATGTTGTTGCCCTTGTAAAGGAGAGTTGCAGCGTCAATAATACCTGCATAACCACCCTCGGCACCTACAGCCTGAATGGCGTTAACGAGCTTTTGCTGGATGGGAGCAAGCAAAGTCTCCTGCTGCTTCTGCATATCCTGCTGAGCAGTTTGCATGAAGGTTTGATAGCGAGTGTAAAGGTCCTCAAACTCTTTCTGCTTAGCTTCGAGAGTAGCCTCGGGAGCCTTGTTCTTAGCAAGAGTCTCGATTTCGGCCTGCTTCTTTTGGAGCTCTTCCTGCAAAGGCTTAGCTTGGGCCTCATATTTTTCCTGCACTTGCTTGAGGGTATTATTGGCAGTAGCCACATCGGGCATAACATTAAAAATTTCGGTAGGATTAACAGTACCAAACTTGAGAGTTTGTGCACTAAGGCACATAGGAGCAGCTACGAGAACTGCGAGTAAGATTTTCTTAAACATAATCAATTAATTGGTTATTTAATAAAATTATTAATTCGGTTGAGAGTTAAGAGAAGAGAGTGGAAAGTTAAGTTATTATAGTAGTTTATTATCCACTAGCCCCTACTTAATCTATTTACTTGGAATATCCGAGTTTCTCGAGTACCTGATTGCTGATGTCGATGTTAGGTGACGCAAAAACTATGCTCTGCGAAGAAGCTCGGTCAAAGATTACCTGCAAACCACGCTCCTCACTTACCTTTTTAACAGCAGCGTAGATGTCGTCCTGGATTGGTTTCATGAGCGACTGACGTTTCTTGAAGAGCTCACCTTGTGGTCCAAAGTACTTGTATTTGAGCTGTGAAGCCTCTTTCTCCTTGGCTACGATTTCTTCCTCTTTCTTCTTCTTTTGGTCATCGGTGAGGAACACCATGTCGCTCTGATAGTTCTTATACATGGTGTCGGCAGCCTTCTTCAGCTCGTCAACCTCACGTTGCCAACGCTGTGACACCTGATTCAATTGTTCATTAGCCATTTCATAGGCTGGTATGTTCTTGAGGATATATTCCATATCTACAAGAGCAAACTTCTGTGCACTGGCTGTTGCCATACAGGCAACTAAAGCCACAAATAATAAAGCAAACTTCTTCATATTGTTTTCTATATTGTTTTGTTAATATTCGCTTGTTTTGACTATTTTTTAACTTAAAAGTTTAATTTCAGTTTTTTCTAGAAGCTCTAGACTCACTAGTAAAACATCTAGTTGGCTTAGAACTCTTGACCGAGAACGAAGTGGAAGTTGCTACCACCCTTGTTGCCATAAACCTTGTCGAAGCCATAGCCCCAGTCAATACCCATCATACCAATCATTGGCAAGTAGATGCGTGCACCCACACCCACCGAACGCTTAAGGTCGAATGGGTTGAACTTCTTGACAGTGGTCCATGCATTACCAGCCTCGGCAAAGACTAATGGATAGATTGTAGCGCTGTTAGAAAGCATGAGTGGGAAGTGGAGCTCCATCACATAGCGTGCGTAGGCATAACCTTCCTGTCCATAAGGAGTGAAAGCACCGTTCTCATAACCACGCAAAGCAATAGTCTCGGTTGCATAGGTGTAGCTACCACTCATACCATCGCCACCCACATAGAATGTCTCGAATGGAGACTTAATGTGGCGGTTCCAACTACCGAGCAAACCAACGTCGGCGCGTGTCATGAGCACGAGGGTCCATCGTCCGTTAGGATCGGTGAGAGGAGTATAGGTCTTAGCCTGGAATTTCAGTTTCCAGTACTCAATCCAGCGATAAAGGTCTCTCTTTGAAGCCTCGGTGTTAGATTCGCTAAGAGCCTTCCAATCTTTCTTGCCAAAGAGACTGGCAGGAGGAGTGGCATGGAATGACAATGTGAACGAACTACCACGACGAGTGTATAATGGGTTGTCGATACTATTGCGCGACAAGGTGAGACCGAGCACAATAGAATTACTTACACCATTCTTCATGTAGTACATGTACTCCCAGTTCTTTAGGCTGTACCACTGATAACTCAAGTCGGCCATGAGAGTGAAGTAGTCGTCGGGCCATTTGAGTCGCTTACCAAATCCCACGGTAATACCTGCCATTTGCAAGTATTTGCCTGGGTCGTAGGCGTTCTCATAGTAGTTATTACCATAATTGCCATAATAATTATTATAGCCATTATACATGCCATTGTACATGGTGTTGAGGTAATAATTCTGATACTGGCTGTTATAGAATGATGAGTTGATACCTGTGGTGCGGCTATAGAATGCCGATACCGACAACGTGTTAGGACGCTTACCACCAAACCATGGATCTACAAACGAGAGGCTGTAGGCCTGATAGTACTTGGCATTGGTCTGCGCACTAATCGAGAATGTTTGTCCATCACCTTGCGGTATGATACCCTTGTAGGACGACGGATGGAACAGGTTCTTGATAGAGAAGTTGGTAAACTTCAACGTCACTTTACCAATCACACCCGCTTGTCCCCAACCGGCCGATATCTCGATTTGGTCATTAGCCTTAGACTCGAGGTTGAGAATGATATCAACAGTTCCGTCCTCCTCGTTAGGCTCGGGGCGAATGTCCATCTTCTCAGGGTCGAAGTGTCCGGTTTGAGCAATCTCACGTGCCGAACGCACCAAGTCTTCCTTGCTGAACAACTCACCTGGACGCACACGCAGCTCACGGCGCACCACCTTCTCATACAGGCGGTCATTACCATTAATCACAACCTTGTTGATGCGTGCCTGCTTGCCCTCATAGATTCTCATCTCGAGGTCGATTGAGTCGCCCTCGATGCGGGTCTCAGTTGGAATAATCTGGAAGAAGAGGTAACCGTTGTTCATATAGAGGTTGGCCACGGCATCATCGTCCTCGGTTGTGCGCTTGTTGAGCAGTTTTTGATTGTAGACATCACCTTTCTCGATGCCAAGCAATTCGTTGAGAGTTGCAGTGGGATAAACAGTGTTACCAACCCATGACACATTAGAGATGTAATACTTCTTACCCTCATCAATCTTTAGGTAAATATCAACATGCTTATCATCATAGTTAGCAACGCTATCCCACACAATTACCGCGTCACGATAGCCTTTCTCGTTGTACTTGTCGATGATGCGCTGCTTATCTTCCTCAAAGTCGGAACGCACAAACTTCTTTTGGCTGAACCACTTAAGCACGTTAAGAATACCACTCTCATTGGTTTTCTTCATAGCGCGCTTTATCTTGGAGTCGCTCATCACCTCGTTGCCCTCGATGTAAATCTTGTGCACATTAATTTTCTCGTGCTTGTCGACAACGATATCAACAATCACCTCGTTTTGCTTACTAAGGTCATCTTGCTGCCTTACCTCACAAGTGGCCTTCTCAAATCCCTTAGCAGCATAATATTTCTCGATAATCTGCTCTATGCGACTAGCAATATTAGGAGTGATTTGGCTTCCCACGAGGTTGCCAAGTCGCTCGCTGATATCCTTCTGCTCACCTTTCTTCATTCCCAGATAGTTGACCTTAGAGATGCGAGGCTGCTGACGCAGAACAAGCTCAAGCCATGCCTTGTCGCCATAGATTTTCTCCACTTTAATCTGAACTTTAGAGAAAATTGCTTGATGCCAAAGTCTCTTGGCAGCATTCTTAATCTCATCACCAGGAATCTCTACTCGTTGCCCTACTGCGAGTCCGGTGTATCCAATGACGATGTAGTCCTCGTAATTTTCAACACCAGTTACCTTGATTCCGGCAATCTCATACTTAGTTGGCGAACCATTAAACACCATCTTTGGGTTGTAGATGGTATCATTAACAGTATAGGATTCCTGAGCGACAGCCCATGATGAACCTAAAATAAAGATAGATAGAAACAGAATTATGTGCTTAATATATCGCATAGTGTCAATTTTGTTCGTTTTCGTTAATTTGTTCACTGGTCTTACCAAAGCGACGCTCCCGCTGTTGATAGTGCACTATTGCCTCGCAAAAATCCTCCTTTGTGAAGTCGGGCCAAAATTTTGGAGTGAAGTACAGCTCACTATAAGCAATTTGCCACAGGAGGAAGTTGCTGATGCGCTCGTCGCCGGCAGTTCTTATCAGCAAGTCGGGGTCGGGCATGTGAGAAGTGGCAAGAGCGCTTGCAAAAATCTCGTCGTTAATATCGTCGGGATTCAATTCGCCGCTAACCGCTCTTTGCGCCAACTTGCGGGTGGCCTCCACAATTTCCCACCTTGCCGAGTAGCTTAGCGCCAGGCATAAAACAAGTCCGGTGCAGTGAGAGGTGTCGCTCATGCACTTGTTGAGTCGCTCACGCGCAAACTGTGGCATCCTCTCAAGGTCGCCAATCGCAGTGAGTCGCACATTGTTCTTGATGAGATCGGGCGTTTGCTGCTCGATAGCCACAACAACGAGGTTCATCAAAGCGTCAACCTCGTCTTTAGGTCGATTCCAGTTCTCGGTCGAGAAAGTATACAGCGTGAGGTACCCAATTCCAAGCTCACTAGCAATCTCGGTTATTTTGCGCACTGTGGTTACACCATTCTCATGGCCTATAGAGCGCATGAACCCATGCTGCTTGGCCCATCGCCCGTTGCCGTCCATAATGATGGCAATGTGGCGTGGCAGCCTCTCGCGGTCTATTTTCTCAATCCAAGACATTTTGTTTAGTTATAATCGTGTTCTTAATAATTTCTTACTCAATGTAGTGGCACTTCACGCATCGCTTGCTGAACTCATAGGTTATGGTGAACATACCCACCGAGTACCAATCGGTGTTCTTGGCGAAGCCATGATTGTAGCCATAAAGGTCGGTAATACCGTCAACCTTGTCGCTGAAACTCTTGCGCATGGTAAACTCAAAGCCTATGTTCAATCGCTCCTTCAAGCGATATTTAACACCAGCGCCAAGAGGTAGCACCGCTCCAAAACTGGTTTTACCACCAGCAAATGAGAGCTCCATGCCAAGTCCAGCTACCATGTAGGGGGTGATGCGCTTGTAGTTCTTATACTTGGCGCCTTCTCCAAAGTGGAAGAAGTTGAACTCAACCTGCCCACCCAAATCTATAACATGTGCCGAGAATTTGTACTGCTCTCCATGTGGAAACTGTGACTCGATGTTCTTGCTGTCGCCAGCGAGTCCCACATATAGCAAGTTGCCCTTGATAGCCCAACGAGTGTTGAGATTATAGCGGAAAATGCCACCACCAGCCACTCGAGGCATCTTATACATGTTGGCAGTATTGACATCGCCCAAATAACCAGTGATACCGATAGCAGGTCCAATCTCATATCGGTACTCCTGGCCCATGCACGTGAATGAAGCCATTGTGACAATTGTCAGTATTGAGAGTTTCTTTATCATCATATTCTTCTATGGAATTAGTGTATTAAAGAAAACGCAATCATGCCGCCAAAAAGTATATTTGAAACAAGCAACTAGCCATTTATTAAAGATTTTTAGAACACTGGTTTGAATGTCAATCCTGTGAGCACGCCTTCCCAGATGCTGTTGAGAGGAGTATCAGCAATGCTATATCCACCAAAGAGGTAGATGTAGGGGCAATTCCACTCGGTAACGGGAGTCACCTGGCCAGGGTTATAGGCCATGAGCACATGGTTAGCGTTTTGCATGCGATCATAGGTGTAGACTTGCGCGCCATAGAACGCTGGCATGTGATCAGGCTGCTGAACGCCCATTTCTCCCACTTTCCAGTTGATGCCCTGGTTGCGCGAGATGTAGCTTATGGTATTGAGACTTCCATCACTCAACTTGCCACCCATAACCAGCCATGTCACCCTCTTGTCGTAGGTAGCACCTGTAGCACGCTTAACCATGGTGTAGTAAGGGAAGAAAGCAGCTTCGCGAACCTTGGGCAAAACCTCGTCGTTGTTGATAGGAGCCCAGTTCTTTCCGTCAAATCCCCACACCCAATTGATTAGAGTACCATCGGGCAACACACCACCTACAAACATAGCTTGCTGTGAAGATGTCCACTGATTGTTGGCCATCACCAATGCACTCATTCCCTCGATAGGGAAGTTGCCTTCAATCTCATCGCCAAGGAGACTCACACCTTGAACATACTCGGCATGAACGAAATTTCCGTCAGCGTCTTGTGCTACACCAAGCAATCTGTCGTCGCCATAAGCGCCAATTATTGAACGCCAAGCGACACCGCAGTCAAGCCAATTTGTTCCCATGTCGTCACTCTTAAATAGCTGCCCATTAACATCGAGCAGGAAGAGCTCGTCTTCGGTAGCTGTAAAGCTCTTGACTTGTGGAGTGAATGGCAGCGTCAGCACCTTCTTGTTCCAAGTTCCTGCCCGAGGATCTGAACTTTGGCTTAGCACATAGGTGCCGTTGTCGTCGACAAGGCACAGGAAGTCGTCATTTTGAACGACAGTTTTAGAAGCTTTGAGTGTTGATTCCACATTAGGAAGGTCACGACGACTACTAGTGTTCCATGTGATAGTGTCGACATCCTGCTTGTGAACGTTGACCTTGACCTTGTAGTCACGAACGTGCTCCTTGTCACCCGAAGTGATGCGCAGTGTCACATCGCCGGTGAAGTCGATAGAGTCGTTCCTCGATGAGTTGTAAGTGATGATGGTGTCACCGAGATGCTCACCATTCTTTATCACAAACTGCTTAGTAGCAACAGTGCTTGCACATGTGAGCTGAACAAGCAGAGCATTAATGCGTGTGCCTCGTGGCAGCGAGTCGGCATTATATATCACTCCCCGTTCCTGGTCGATGGTGAACTTCACCGAGTCGAGATTAGCAAGAATCTTGGTGTTAGGCTTAAGTGCAAAAGTTGATACCAGCGTGCTCGTAGTTGAGTACACGTCATATTGTACATCGGGAGTAGAGGAATCCTTGTCTTTGCTGCATGACATGAGGCACAAAGCCACCGTCAAAGCAATAGACAGATATATTGATAAATATTTTCTCATTTTCTTTTTAAAAAAACAACTTGCAAAGTTACAACAAAAAAGTAAAAAACAGGGCACAATTCGTTCAATTAAAAAAATCAGACAAGAAAATGCCCTATTTTCACGGTGTAAAATTAATATTAATACATTAATGAACATATATTAATTAAGATATTAAAAGGCAAATTCCCGTTTTTTACACCTTTTTAACGCACTAGCAACACTCACAAGTGTAACTTTTCGCGTTTTTATATTGAAACTCTAATAAAACTCACTATCTTTGTGAAAAAATAAACACAACCTATGGTTTACTATATTTCAAAAAACGATGGCAAGTATCAGGGCCCTTTCAATAAAGACGCGTTGATTGCCAACGGCCTTGACCTCGACACAATGGTGTGGAGGGAAGGATTGCCTGCTTGGGCACCAGCAAAAATGCTGCCCGAGCTCGCCGACATCATCGACAACGTGCCCCCTCCTATGGAGGTGGTGCTAGGTCCCTCAAGCGCAACCATACAGCCCGTGCAGCAGCAACCAGTGCAGCAACCCGTGCAATCTCAAACAGCGCAGCAACAACCAATGCAGCAAGTTGCTAACCAAGAGATTGAGATGCAGAAGCAATTAGATCAACTTAACCACAAGAAGGAACAGTTGAAGAAGGTTCTCGAGCAAAGGAAAACTCAAAAACTAGCTGAGGGCCAAACCAAAAGTGTTGTCGAGAAAAAAGAACAGAAAAAACCGGTAGAAACCAAAGCAAAGAAAGAGGCAACCAAAAGCAAAAAGAAGACAAAATATGACCACCCAGTTGCCGACTGGTGCAATGAGTCGATATGGCTGCTTGCGTTTGTCATTATCCATGCATTAATAGAGTTCTGGAGCGACAATCCAAGCCACACTTATCTCTGCCTTGATGCCATTGGAGCAGTGCTGAGCATCACTGGCATCATCATTGGCATGAATATCAAGAAGCTAAACAAGATTTCCTATAAGAAAGACAGCGAGTCGCGCCTCAAGGCCGAGAAACTAGGTTATTTCAATGGACTTTTTGTGAGTGCCACAGCTGCGATAGGCTTCCTAATTGTCCTTGTTCAATCGGCTTATTATGTTTATTCTAGCTAACCCTCATCGCACTATGGAAAAGTTATTGAAAACAAGATATTTTGCACTGGCATTTGTGATGCTGATGGCTGTCATGACGGTTAATGCCGACGTTCCACCTCGGCCAGCCAATGCCAACGAACTCGTCTATGACTACGCCCATGTGATTGACAGCGCCAGCCTCGCAATTATCAACGACTCGCTCAAAAACCTATACGTTTACAACAAGATGCAGGTGGTGATACTCACCGTGGAATCGCTCGACGGGATGGACAAGTTTGATTATTGTCAAGAAGTATTTGAAAAGTGGGGAATCGGTGACAAAAAGCTCAATAATGGTGTCTTGATTCTGGTTAAGCCCAAGCAAGAGGGAAGCAAAGGACAGGTTCGCATCCACACTGGCTATGGTGCCGAGGGCATATTGCCTGACTTGCTCTGCAACAAGCTAGTGGAAGACTCCATGATTCCCGCGTTCAAAGAGGAAAAATATGGCATCGCCATCAGGCGCGCCGTTGACGCCATCGTTCCTGCAATGAAAGGCGAATACCCCCAAGAAGTAGCCGATTTCCTCCAAGAAAAGAAGAAAGATTCCATAATAGCAGCCATTGTCTACTCAATATTTTATATCCTAATTTGCGGCTTGATTTGGTATTTCTTCTTCATGCCCACCAAAAAGGACTGGTACTCGATAATGGCATCGCCACTGATTGCAGCATCAATTTCCTCATCGTCGGGAAGGAGGTCGGGTGGCTCTAGCTGGACATCCAGTTCCCGAAGCAGTGGCTCGAGTTGGAGTTCCAGTTCCTCAAGTTCCAGCAGTTGGAGCTGGGGCGGTGGCTCTAGTGGCGGCGGTGGTGCAGGAGGATCGTGGTAATCCTAATTTCTATTATGGACTATTACATAGCACATAGCAATGGTGCAAGAAGCGGTCCTTTCAAGGAAAACGAGCTGATTGCTAATGGTGTCACGGGTAACACGCTCGTGTGGCGACCAGGCATGAACTCGTGGCAGCCTGCACATCAGCTTAAAGAGCTTAGTGCCTTGTGTAACAACACTGTAACACTACAACATCAGATAGAGGAGACTCGTAAAGAAATTGCCGAGCTGAGCAAACAAGTAGAAGAGCTGCAAGTAGCTGAGAATGACATTATAAACGAGCCACCGCCACTACCAGAAGAACTAATCCCCGAGAAGACGCGTTACAACTTTCCTTCTCCCACATGGATTAAGGAGACATGGATTGTGCTTGTATGTGTTGCATTGCACTTCCTGCTCAGCATAACAGGAGCAACCACGTTCTATTACATATTTTTTGACCTTATTGGGTTTGCCTTGTGTTTTGTTGCCCTTTACATTGGCACGAGGATTAAGAACCTGAACAAAGTTTCCTATGCTCAAGGGACGCCTTCTCGTGAATTTAGCGACCGATTAGCAAGGATTAATGGTTGGCTTGTGAGCTCGACCATGATAGTGGGCACGGTGATTATTATGGTGCAATTGGGCTCCAATATGTCAACCGAAGGTGTCTCCACACTAATCACTTATGTTATTATCTACTTGATGTTTATGGGTGTAGTGTGGTATCTTCTGTTCATGCCCAACAAGACTGATGGATATTCCTTCCATAGCTCACCGACACTAAAGGCCAACATCAATATCAAGAAATTGAACCAAAAAATCACAAAAAGAAACCGCCATAAAGGTTATTATGATTCTAGCATCGACGACTATGATGACAATGATGACAACGACTCCAGCGATTGGGACAGTAGCGACGATGATGATGGCGACTGGGACTGGGGTGGCGGCGACAGTGGTGGCGGCGGTGCCGGCGGTGAGTGGTAAAATGTCAGTTATCAGTATTTAGCACTGTGATTATAAGGTTGCCATCTATTTCTTGATGGGTGGTGGGCTCGCTCGTGTCCGCTTGAGGAGCTTTGATGCCACCTCCTAGTGTCATCGGGGCGGTTTCTATCCTAATTTCGTTCCATTTGCCAGCATCTATCAGTTGCTGGAGGACGCTTGCACCGCCCTCTACCATCACGCTAGTGATGCCTCGGTGATAGAGGTCGCGAAGCCATGAGCCAGGCTCGGTAGTGTCGAGTTTTGCCCATTCCACGCAGCCTTCAATTTCTTCCTTTTTCTCGTTATAAATCAAAGTTTTACCACCATCATTAAGCAACTTGCAATTGCTTGGTATTGACAGGTTTCGGTCGAGCACCACTCGCAAGGGCGAGTTGCCACTCCAGTGGCGAGTAGTGAGCGATGGATTGTCAATTTTCACAGTGCCAGCTCCCACCACAATGGCATCGGCCATTGAGCGCTCACGGTGTACGAGCGACAATGTAATAGGAGTGCTAAAACGCACAGTGCCATCTTCATTAGCGAGGTAACCGTCGGAGCTTTGTGCCCACTTTAGCTGAACCCAGGGCATGCCCGTGGTGTGAGCGGTAAAGAAACGACGATTCAGGTCACGGCATTCTTTTTCAAGCACACCCACCTCAACTTCAATGCCCGCATTGCGCAGCATAGCCACGCCTCGTCCGCTCACTTTCTCAAACGGATCGAGCACACCTACAACCACCCGCTTCACACCTTTGCTAATCAACAGATTGGCACAAGGTGGAGTTTTACCATAATGAGAGCACGGCTCAAGAGTGACATAGATTGTGCTCTCGGGCAGTAGCGATTGATCTTGCACAGCAGCTATGGCGTTAACCTCGGCGTGAGCCTTGCCACAACAACGGTGGAAACCCTCGCCTATTATCTTGCCTTCGTGAACTACCACAGCGCCAACCATAGGATTGGGCGAGGTGTGCCCACTACCCTGCTGTGCCAGCTTCAAGGCACGGCGCATGTATTTCTCGTCGACTGTCATTTCGCACACTATTTAACATTTATCTTAAATCACCACACAGGGTTATCACCGTTGAAGAAGAGGCCGCAGACGAGCGTGAGGTAACGTGGGATGTTCTTGTCACGGCTCCACACCATGTCGATACCAAGCAACTTGCTTGCCGTCTCGCTCACATTAAATCCATAAGCCTCGAGCGATGGCCGCACCAAGTCGGGATGACGACACGGCTTGCCTTGCTTGCGTGCACATGGAGCATTTCCACAACGCTCACACTTGCCCACAAAACCAAGAGCAAAACCGCCAGTTTCGCGCTCCAGTTCAAGAAGTCGCTTGTTTAACCGCTCCAACTCAGGACGCATCAAGTCATATACTTGCTCCATGGGCATCCTAGCATCATGAGGTGTGATTTTCACGCCCACAATCATCACTTTACCATAGGGCAACAAGTCCTGAAGCGTGTCATGGTCAAACGGAGGACACCCCCAGCGATTACCATAGTTGGGGCATGCTCGACAGCACTCCTCAAAGGTTGCCACATCGCGAAAATCACTCACATATCGGTCACGGTCAACCACCGCAACCACCTGTTCAGCATCATAATTCTTATCGGTCATTTTAATTGGAAATTGTATCAAAAGCGAAAACGGATACCGCCATGAATCAGACCTTGCTCACCGAAACCCAGTTCGGCAAAACCGCGTACATTGCGGTTACCAGCCTCGATGCCCACGAGCGATGCTTGGAAATTAAAGAAGTTGTCACCCGACGAATCCTTAGTATAAGTTCCCTCAGAGTCTTTACCTGTAGTTTTGTACTCGGCACGTGTGTAACCTAATCCCACTTTAGAGTACATTCCCCATTTGTGCTTTCTGAGCCAGTTGAATTTCACTGCAGGTAGAATGGTGAAGTAGTTGCTGGTTCGTTTTCCTGTCACCTGCTCGTTCTGCAGCACATCTTGAGCGTGGTGGTTAAAGACTGTTATTCCACCCACACCTACCAATGGGCTCACATGATAGAAATACTCGGCAGAAAATGGACCCAGGAATTTCTTGTTGTTAAAACGAGCCCCAAAGATAGCGCTCACCACATCGGTAAAAACATCAAGCACATTAGAATTACTAATGGCACCATATCCAATAGCAAACTCATTCTTCGGTTCATCATTAGGGTCAAAGTCCTGTGCCAATGCACAAGGTGCACAAGACAGAACTATTACTGCAACTAAAAAAACAGAGATAATCTTTTTCATAATTCAACTTTTAATTGTTTACAAAAGTAGTCATTTTTGACAAAAGTGAGAAAAAAAGCATCTCTTTTTCGGGCAAAAGAATGTTTTGCAACCTCCTTAATAGAATTAACCCAAAAAGAGCCCGCATCTGGCTAAATGACCAGTGCGGGCTCCTATTAGGTTATATATTCCAAATAATTGTGCCTATAAAGCGAGACGCAGGCCACGAGTGTTGCCGCGAGCGTCTGGGTTCTGCGGCTGGCGGTAATACACTATCAGGCTATATGCGTATTGGTTGGTACAAGTGCCACCACGCTTAGCGCGTTGAGTTCCTGTTGCTGGTCCTGTGGGGTTGGTCAGTGGCTCGGCGGTAGAACTATAGGCGGCAAACCAGTCATAGCACCATTCCTCAACGTTGCCACTCATGTCATAGATTCCAAGTTCGTTGGGAGCCTTAGTTGCCACGGTCTGAGTGCCCCAACCATCAGTCCACAATGTGGGTGAAGGAATAGTCTCTTTCCACCAAGCCACATCATTGACGTTCTCACTGCCAGCATACTCATAACCATGAGTCAGGTTTCCACCGCGTGCGGCAAACTCCCATTCGGCCTCGGTAGGGATGCGGAAGTTCAAGCCTGTCATCTCATTGAGTTTTGCACAAAAAGCCAAGCATTCGCCATAATTTACATAGTCAACAGGTCGCTGGAGATTGATGCCTGCGTCCCATGAATTATGACTAGAGTGCACATCGGCATTTCCATATTCATTGAAGTAGCTTGGATTTGATCCCATCACAGCCACCCACAACTCCTGAGTGACCTCGGTTTGTCCAATGCTATAGGTGCTAAGCGTTACCTCGTGGGCTGGATAAGCATATCCCACTTGCTGGTCAACTCCCATCATGAAAGTGCCACCTTCAACTTCCACCATCTTGAATGTCACACCATTAACGGTGTACTCGGTTACTGGTGCAGGTGGTTCCACTGGCGATTCTGAGCCAAGAATGACGTTGTAGATGATTGTGATGTCGGCAACAGTGACAAATCCGTCACCATCCACGTCGCAAGTGGCAAGGAAGGTTTCGTCTTCACTGAGAAGATAATTGTAAATTGCGGTAGCATCGGCGACAGTTACAGCGCCGTCACCGTTCACGTCGCCATATACCGAGGCATTGACAGCCACGCTGCAAGCGACAACAGCAAAAAGTGTAAGTAAAAATTTCTTCATAATTAATTATAAATTGTTAGTTAATATGTCCAATTTCAAGAGCACAAAGATACTATTTTTTTAGAAAAAACCAAAGAAAATCTAATTCTATGTAGGTTTAGAAACTACCATCATGACGGATTGAACGACAAATGCTGAAATAAATTAATTGATTTGTTTTTTTCGTTTTTTACATTTATCTTTGCAAAAAGATACAATTTGACGCAAAAACTTATAACAAATATACCAAAACACAATGAAAAGAACATTATTACTACTCATGGGGCTAGGAGCCTTGATAGCCAGCAGTCAGCAGGTGAAAGTGACATCGCGCACCTCGCCACTCAAAGGCGTGGAGGCTGCGTTCTATCCCACTCTGAACTCTGGCGGCGACAAGCTACTATACAGCGATGTTGACGCTCATGGCCTGAAAATGCTTGACCTTGCCAACAACAAGGTGACCACCATCAGCGAGCTCAACGGCGCAGGCATTGATGCTAAATGGAGCCGAGACGGCAAAGTGTATTACATCACCAGCGAGGTAAATGCCAAAGACCGCCTCGTTTACCGCACAGGCCGTCGATATGACCTTGCACGCAATGCCAGTGAAATAGTTCTCGAATCTCAACATGGTGCCATGCACCTTGAGACCGGTACCGCAGGCATGGCTATGAACGGCGAGAGACACAGCTACACCACCTCGGCCAATCGCGGCGTTAGCGTCTACACCACTGGTTCGCAGCTCGTTGTAACCATCAAGGGCAAGGAAAGCCGCTACACCCCAGTTGAGAGCTATGCTGGCTACTTGTGGTCAAGTGTTTCTCCCAGTGGCGACAAGATAGCATTTTTTGCCGCCGGCACTGGAATAATAGTAACCGACCTTAATGGAAAAGTTCTCGCTCAGTTGGGCAACTACGAAATGCCATGCTGGTATGACAACGACTACATCGTAGCCCAAAACACCAGCGACGACGGATATCAGTTCACCTCGTCGCAGATATTGCTGCTCAAAGCCGACGGCACTTTCCGCCACGAGCTCACCCCACGCACTTCGATGACCATGCAACCCACTGCTGGCGGCGGCAAGATAGCCTACACCACCATCGATGGCAACCTCACTGTAATAACATTAGATATTAACGAATAACACCGCAACGATTATGAAAAAGTATTTATATACATTATTTATGCTTGTTGCAGTGTTCATGACTGCAGCAGCCGAAAAAAACTACATGCCGCACGTATACATCAACCCTGGGCACGGAGGTCACGATAGCGATGACCGCAATGTGGTTATTTACCCGTTTGCCCAAGGTGACACGGCAGGTTACTGGGAGTCGAACTCCAACCTCAAGAAAGGTTTCGCACTCAACAACTGCCTCAAGGCCAAGGGTTATACTACCAGTATGTCGCGTGTGTCAAATCAAACTTCGGATGATTTAGCACTCTCTACAATCGTGGCGCTGTGCAACAACAGTGGTGCCGACATCTTCTACTCCATCCACAGCAACGCTACTGGCGTGCCAGCACGCCGCAACCACATTCTTGCACTCTATCGAGGGCCTACGGGTTCGCCAGTGGTAGCCAACAGCGACGTTCTTGCATTAAATCTAGTGCAACGCCTCCAGGTTAATGCTGCCTCGGTGTGGACTAGCAGCTACCAGATTGCCGGCGACTTCACCTTCTATCCCGATTGGAACAATGCCGGCCTAGGCGTGCTTCGCGGCAACCATGCTGTATCGATGCTCAGCGAGGGATCGTTCCACGATTATATCCCAGAGACTTACCGCTTGATGAACGACAACTACTGCTGGATGGAAGGTTGGAACTTCTCGCTCGGTGCCGACGACTACTTTGGTTACTCGTTCTTCGACAAGGGCGCCGTGGCAGGCAACATTCGCGACAACCGCATGCCTCGTGTTATTAACGACTTCATTATTTTTGGCGACGACAACCGAGAGCCTGTGAGCAACGCCACAGTCATCCTGATGGACATGAACGACGAGCCTCTCGACACCTGCTACACCGATGACATGTACAACGGCATTTATGCCTTCAAAATGCTTGACCCTGGCACCTATAAAATAAAAGTAGAGCAAGAGCACTATTTCTCTCAAACCAAGGAGGTGACCATCCAAGCCAACCACTCAAGCTACTGCAACTTCGACTTGGCTCGAGTGCGCGAGACCCCACCCGAGGTAATCAACTACACACCAGTGTGGAACGAAGGTGATGCCCCACTCAAAGCCAACACACCAGTGGTACTGGAGTTTAACTGGGACATGAACACCGAGGTTACTGAAGCAGCATTCCACATTGAGCCCGCAGTAGAGGGCAGTTTCCGTTGGGAGGACAGCAACTACCGCTTGGTGTTTGAGCCAACAGATGCCTATGATATCAACACCCTCTACACAGTCACTCTCGACACCACCGCAGAGCATGGCGGCGGCATGAAGATGCAAGAACCATTCACCTTGCAGTTCAAAACCACCTATCGCAAGTATCTCGAGGTGATTGACATCTTCCCACATCAAGGTGACAATGTGCATTATAAGAACGCCACAATAGAGCTGCGCACCGACTCGATGCTCAACAACAGCTACTACTACGACAAGATTGTCTTGACCGATAAAGACGGCAATGCCCTGACTTACAACCGCCGAAACACCAAGACTGGCAAGGCTAGTGACCCATTCGGATTCATACGCATTCCTGTAGCCAGCACCATGACCCCTGGCGAAGAATACACCCTTACTATCGCCAAAGAGATGGATGACACAGCAGGAATCCATCTGCCCGAAACCATCGTTCACAAGTTCACCGCAGTTGACGCTGGCGAGGAAAAACCCGACGCCACTGTTATCGAGGGCTTTGAGGATGCGAGCAAATTCTCGGTAGAAGAAGTCTCGGCAAATACCGAAGTTGCGTTGACCGCATCAACCGACCGCCTATTTGGCAGCAAGTCATTGCAAATCAAGATTAATGACCCCGTATCGTTGACAGCAGGTTTCACCAGCACATCATTTAACGATGTCACAATAAATGGCAATGAAGAACTCTCATTGCATGTTAACGGTGACATGAGCAACTTATACCTCAAGATGCGCCTGATGAGTACCGATGGCAGCCAAGAAATAGTTTACATCGATTTTGGAAAAATAGACTTCCACGGATGGCGATACATCACCGGCAAAGGTCAGCTCAATCCCAATAAGACTTACAAAATTGTGATGATTGAAACCGATAGCGACGAAGACGAGCCAATATGGAGCGCAACCATCAAGCTCGACAACCTGCTCAAGGGACAAAAGTCATGGGTAAATGGCGATGTAAACGGTGACGGCGTGGTGACTGCTGCCGACATCACCGAGCTTTATAACTTCCTGCTCAACAACGATGATAGCCACATTGTGAATGGCGACATGAATGGCGATGGCAACATCACAGCTGCCGACATTACAGCCGTTTATGACGTCCTGCTTGGAAGCACAAGCAAAGAGCCAGAACTAGCTTCTGCGCCTGCACCCTCCCCCAAGAGCAATGTGAAAGTGGGCCCAATCCCATCAAGTGACTACATCATGGCTAGTGCCCCAGGCTACATCCAGGGCGTTGAGCTCTATGACATGAGCGACAACCTCGTGGTGCGCAATGGTGGCAACTACATTAATGTTGAAAACATCAAAGACGGACATTATATATTAAAGGTGTTTACCGGAAATGATGTTACAAGTCATCATGTTGCAGTCAAGCATTAATCTTAAGTGAAAATTGGTAGACATTGACTAGAGATATTAGTTAATATTTTTAACTAAATCTCCAGTCAATGGTTAACGTGCGTACTTTTGCGTTAAACTTTGCAAAAATTATTTTTATTATAATAATAATTTATAATTTTGCAGCCGAAATCTCTTCCACGTTTTATTTATTTACATAATAATTAATAAAAATACTAAGAGAGTAAATGAGCGCAAGTCAATTTGCCAAAGTGATTGCCGAGAGTTCGTCAACTCATTCAGAGTGGAGTTTAATAGATGGCAACAACGTTGTGGCACATGCTGTTATCTCAGGAATTAATCCTTATTTCCAGACTCGTCGTGAGATCAGTCACATCATAAGACTAGAGCTCCCTCGCGACTTTTTCAAACGCCGTTGGGACCGCGTTCTCTTCTATGGCGCTGGATGCTCTACACCTGAACGCAAAAAGATAGTTGAGCTGTCGTTAGTGGCTCAATTCAAAACCCCTGTAACAGTTGAGAGTGACCTTGTTGGAGCAGCTCATGGCTTGCTTCAGCATGATGCTGGCTTGGCATGCATCCTTGGCACAGGTTCCAACTCTTGCTTCTATGACGGCGAGAAAATCACAAAGAGTGTGACAGCCGGCGGTTTCATCCTCGGTGACGAGGGTAGCGGATCGTCGATGGGTCGCATCTTCTTGAGCGATGTTCTGAAGAATCTTGCTCCCCGCGATCTTATCGAGGAGTTTTATGCTGTCAACAAAGCAACTCCTGCTACCATCATGGATTCAGTATACAACAATTCAAATGCCAACCAAAACCTTCACAACTACTCATTCTTCCTTGCCGATCACCTCGACAACGAGTATGCTCGTGAGTTGGTTACCAACGAGATAAAGCGATTCTTTGATCGCAACTTGTGTCAATATGATTACAAGGAATATCCCATTTGTTTCGTTGGTTCGGTAGCCACCCGCTACAGCGAGATTCTGCTCCAAGTAGCCTATAGCTACAACATGAACGTGAAGAAAATTGTGAGCGACTCCATGCCAGGTCTTGTGGCTTACCACTCCATCAGTTTGAATAGCGAGAAATAAAATTCCGAATAATAGCTATTGAGGGCGCATCTAGTTAAAGTTAGATGCGCCCATTTTTGGTTTCTACCCATAGTTCAAAATATCCCAAAAAAACACCTTGGTAAAAATCTATATTATTGCAAAAATCAAAATTTTATAGCTCATAGTTTATTCACTTTCATTGTCACAAAAGCATGTTCTGAAATGTATATTTTATTGAAAATATGTTTATAATTCATAAATAAAACGCTTTTATGAAAAATGAACATTTTTTTTGTTTTTTATTCGGATTATTTATTGTAGTTTTGTAAACTAAAGTTTTTGTAGAAAAAATTTAACAACATGAAAATAATATCAAAGATTTTTTTAGTGTGCCTTGCATCTTTAATTGGCAACACCCTCTCAGCTCAAGACATTGAGATTAACGACATCGAGAATAATGAGACTGAGAATACTGTTCTAGTGATAAAAGACACACAGAAAGAGAGCATACAAAAAGCTGTTGCCTCTCTACTGCCCGACAAAATGGGTATCGGCAACCTGAAAGCTAATGCCATTGAAGTAGTAGACGACTCCATCAAAGTGGACTTGAGTGAGAACTTTGGCGACATACCCTTTACGCGCGAAAGCGTTACCAAGCTAAAGAGCGATATCAAGAGCCTGCTGGGCGAAGACTTTGGCAACCACAACGTGTATCTCACCATTGCCGGCAACGATATCGAAAACTACTTCTCGGATTTTGAAGCAAGCTATCAGCGCAAGCACAACTCATTTATCACCCCTGTTGACGCAAATCGTCAATACAAGAAAGGCTTGAGTGGCAACATTGTTGCAGTGTGGCCCAGTCACGGCTGGTACTTTGAACCCTACCTCAACCGCTGGGAGTGGCAGCGTGCCCGCCTGTTCCAGACCGTTGAGGACATGTACACTCACAGCTACATGATTCCCTTCATCATGCCCATGCTCGAGAATGCAGGAGCCTATGTTTGGGACGCCCGCGAGCGCGACACCCACAACTTTGGTGCCGTGGTTGACAATGACGGAGGGCATGCCCAAAAAGGTTATCACGAGAACAACGGAAAGAAGAAATGGAAAAACGGTGAAGGCAAAGGTTTTGCTTATAACCGCAGCGAATATAAAGACTTTGAGAATCCCTTTGAGGAAGGTTCCTACCGTATGGTAGAGACTGAGACCGACCGTAACAAACTTGCCCACGCATCGTGGGACGTAGAGATGCCCGAGGCAGGCACCTATGCCATCTACGTGAGCTACAAATCTCTCCCCAACAGCGCCCATGACGCAACCTACACTATCAACTCTCTTGAAGGAAGCAGTCAGTTTGTAGTTGACCAATCTATGGCAGGTGGCGTGTGGGTTTACATAGGCTCGTTCCAGCTCGCCAAGGGCATGAACAAGAGTGTTGTGACACTTGACAACCACAGCAACCAAAAGAATGCTGTTATCACCGCCGATGCCATCAAGGTTGGCGGCGGCAAGGGCAACATCGTGCGTCGCGTGGCACTTCCAACTCCCGAGAACATTGCTATCGCCGAGAAGAATGATGATATGAAATATCTGGGCAAAGAGGGAATTGACTACCAATATGTGGGCAGCGGTGACCACCCCTGGTTCCACTTGGGCTCACGCTACTTCCTGCAGTGGTCGGGATTTCCTCACAAGGTGTACTCAACCAGCGACGGCATCAACGACTACGTTGACGATTACCGCAGCCGCGGTGAGTGGGTCAACTGGCTGGCAGGCGGCAGCGACGTGTTGCCCGGCAAGCCAGGTCTTAAAGTTCCTGTTGACGTATCGTTCTGCCTACACACCGATGCTGGTACCACCCAGAATGACGATATCATCGGCACCCTTCTCATCTACTGCACAACCAAGAATGGTAAGCAGTTTGGGAAATATGAGAACGGCACTCCCCGTGAGCTGTCAAGACAGTTTGCCAACATCGTTTCTACCGAGGTTGTGAACGACATCCGCGCCAAGTATGAGCCCAACTGGACTCGTCGTGGCATGTGGGACAAGAGCTACTATGAGGCTCGCGTACCTGAAGTTCCTGCACTGCTCATGGAGTTGCTGTCACATCAAAACTTTGCCGACATGAAATATGGATTGGACCCAGAGTTCCGTTTCGACGTGAGCCGCGCCATCTACAAGGGCATCGCCAAGTTTATCGCCAAGCGCGACCATCGCGAGTGCGTAATCCAACCATTGCCCGTTAATTCATTTGTCATCAACAAGCTCAGCGACAACCTTTACATGCTCAACTGGGAACCAACAACCGACCCATTGTGCTCAAGCGCACAAGCTAAGCAATACATCGTGCTCGAACAAGTGGGCACCGACGGAGGTTTCAAAGAGGTGGAGATTGTTGACGAGCCTCACTACTCGGCCTATATAACCGACAATGAGATTCACAGCTTCAAAATCATAGCTATGAACGAAGGTGGCCGCAGCTTCCCTAGCGAGACCTTGAGTGTGGGAGTTGCTAAGAACAGCAAAGGCACAGTGATGGTTGTCAACAGTTTTACTCGCGTGAGTGGTCCTGACTGGTTTGACAGCGGCAAGATGGCCGGTTTCTACGACGGCAAAGATCATGGTGTTCCCTACATGGAGCAAATCAACTACCTTGGTTCTCAATTTGAGTTCCGTCGCAACCTGCAATGGCGCGACGACGATGCCCCAGGCTTTGGTGCCTGCCGTAGCAATCATGAGACTCAGAACATTGCCGGTAACACATTCAACTACCCTGCCATCCACGGCAAAGCGATTATGGAAGCTGGCTACTCGTTCGTGTCTTCAAGCGTAAAAGCCATCGACAACAACAATGTTGACTTGACAAATTATTGCGCTTTAGACATAATCATGGGCAAGCAGAAAGAGATTCCCACTGGCCGCGGAGCCAAGCCCTCTCGTTTCAAGGCATTCACCCCTGGCATGATGAACGCTATCACAAACTTCACACGCAATGGCGGAAGCGTGCTGATGACTGGTGCCTATGTGGGCAGCGACATATGGGACAAAGAAAATCCCAAAGGCAACGAAAAGAACTTTGCCCAAAACGTAATGGGTTACACGTGGGTTGATGGCCGCGCCACCCTCACCGGCGAGGTCTATAGCGTGCCTACCGTGCTTAAGATGAGCGACGGCATGGGCAAGCTCACATTCCACAACACCCTCAACAGCGATTTCTATGCTGTAGAGTCGCCCGACGCCATCAAGGCTAGCGACAATAAGGGAGCAACTATCTTGCGCTACAGCGAGAACAACATTCCTGCTGGTATCGCATCAAGCCGCAACGGCTACAAGACCGTAGTAGTAGGATTCCCATTTGAAACCATCAAGAACGATAGCGAGCGCAACGAATTTATGGAGCGCGTGCTCAACTTCTTTGAGAACAAATAAAACTACAATCTAAACCATCCACAATGGAAGATTCATCACGAATACCATTCATCACCCATCGCGGAGCCACCATCACCACCTGTGATGGAGACTTATTGCTCGGAACACATTTTGAGTTCGAGCCACAGCGATATGATGACATGTCATGGCTACACAGCTATGAAGCCCTCCATAGTGGTGGCAGCTCAAAATATGGCATATATGTGTTGAGTCCTGTAAATTTAGAGATGGGACATATGGCTTTGCGCCGCATGATCAAGGTGGCACAAGACACCGATGCTGCTATGGTCTATTGTGACCATTACAATTACTTGCCTAACTACTCGATTGTTAAGCACCCTGTCATTGACTGCCAAGAAGGTTCGCTACGTGATGACTTCGATTTTGGGCCCGTTGTTATGATTAATAGCGACTATTTGCTTAAAGCATGCATGGAAATCGAGCATGATTTTAAAAAGCTTGAATATGCTGGTTTCTATGCTGTGCGTCTGGCATTGTCGCGATTAGGCAAGATTGTGCACATTCCTGAATATCTCTATACATGCGATGAAATCGACCTACGCAGCAGTGGTGAGCGCATCTTTGACTATCAGCTTGAGAAGGAAGCTGAGAAACAAAAAGAGATGGAGGCCGTGTGCACTTGGCATTTGACAAAGATTGGTGCCTATCTGCCACCCAAGCGTTATGAAGACGTTGACTTGAGCGAGGGAGAGTTTCCTGTTGAGTGCTCAGTGATTATTCCTGTTCTCAATCGCGTGAATGTTATTCGCGATGCCATAAAGAGTGTACTAACTCAAGATGCGCCTTTCAAATACAATCTCATTGTTATCGACAACCACTCAACCGATGGCACTAGTGAGGCTATTGATGAGTTTGTTAGCGACCCACGCTTGATTCACATCATCCCTAATCGACGTGATTTGGGAATTGGCGGATGTTGGAACTTCGGCATCTATGATGAGCGCTGTGGACGCTTTGCGATAGGGCTTGACAGTGACGACATGTTTGCCACACCTCATGTTTTGGAGACTATGATTTCCAAATTTTATGAGGACAATGCCGCAATGGTCGTGGGCAGCTACAAGGTTGTAAATAACGACTTGCAAGAAGTGCCTCCAGGCATCATTGCGCACCGCGAGTGGACTTTGGAGAATGGCCGAAACAACCTGCTAAGGGTTAATGGCATTGGTGGTCCCCGCGCATTCTTCACTCCTATCTATCGCCGCATTTGTCTGCCATGCAGCAGCTATGGCGAGGACTATGGCATGGGGTTGATGATTTCACGCCATTATCGCGTGGGAAGAGTGTGGGACGTGATGACCCTTGCCCGCCGTGGCGACGAAAACACCGATTCCGACCTCAGCATTGAGCAAGAAAACGCCAACAACATCTATAAAGATCGACTTCGCACTTGGGAAGTTCAAGCGCGAAAGGCACTACTGAAATGTGAAAATAAATAATCAAAATACATATAACATCATGACAAAGATTAATTGCTTTATCCCCTTTGCCAACGCCGAGCAGGCACAGGCTACAGTTGATGGATTGAAATCCAATCCATTAGTGAACAAAATCTATTTGCTCGCCAACGACGAGGCACAAGGCACCATCGAGGGCTGCGAGATGCTCAAGATCAACAACCTTAACTCTACCGCCACTATCAAGGCTATAGCCGATAAGAGCGACGCTTGCGTGACGATGCTTTACACCAAGTATGTGACACTGAAATTTGCGCCTTACGCCATCGATCGCTTCGTGAAGATTCTCGCCGACACCCAGAGCGGTATGGTATATGCCGACCACTATAATGTGACCGACAAAGGGGCAGACAAGGCTCCCGTGATTGACTACCAAATGGGCTCTCTGCGCGATGACTTTGACTTTGGCTCAGTGCTCGTGTTCTGTGGTGAGTGCTTCAAGAAAGCAGCAGCTGCCATGAAGTCGACATATGAGTTTGCCGGCCTTTATGACTTGCGCCTCAAGCTATCGCAATTTGCTCCCATCACTCACATCAACGAGTATCTCTATAGTGACGTCGAGCTCGACACACGCAAGAGTGGCGAGAAGATTTTCGACTATGTAGACCCTCGCAACCGTGGTCGCCAAATTGAGATGGAGGCAGCATGCACCGAGCACCTGAAGGAGATAGGCGGTTACTTGGCTCCCACCAAGGTGGTTGACGGCAAGGAAGTTCCCAACTTCAAGCACATTGAGTTTGACCACGACAAGTTTGAGGTGGAAGCAACAGTGATGATTCCCGTGCGCAACCGCATCCGCACAATTCGCGACGCCATCGACAGTGTTCTGAATCAGAAGACCAACTTCAATTTCAACCTCATGGTGGTTGACAACTTCTCGACCGATGGCACCCGCGAGGCAATCGCCGAATATAACGATCCACGCTTGATTCACATTATTGCCGACCACTATGACATGGGTATTGGTGGTTACTGGAACCTTGCCGCTCATCACTCAAAGGCAGGCAAGTTTGTGGTTCAACTCGACAGTGACGACATGTACAAGGACGAGAACACTCTTCAGACTATGGTTAACGCCTTCTATGAGCAGAATGTGGCAATGGTTGTGGGCACCTACTTGATGACCGACATCCACTGTAACCCCATTCCTCCCGGCGTGATCGACCACAAAGAATGGACTCCCGAGAATGGCCGCAACAACGCTCTGCGCATCAACGGACTTGGAGCGCCTCGCGCTTTCTACACTCCTGTGTTGCGTGACGTGATGCTTCCAAACGTGAGCTACGGTGAGGACTATGCACTTGGACTTAACATTTCTCGCACCTACCAGATAGGTCGTGTGTATGAGCCGGTGTACATGTGCCGCCGCTGGGACGACAACAGCGACGCCAATGTAGATGTTGTTAAGATGAACAATAACAACCTTTATAAGGACCGCATACGCACATGGGAGCTCATGGCTCGCATTGCGTTGAACAAGAAATAAGTCTATGCCTATGACATGCAACTATATTGAAGAAATCGACCATCTTTGGCAACGACAGTTGACTAAGTGGAATGCCGTAATCAAAAATTATGGCTATCTCGCCAATGTCACAACTCGCGTTGTGGAGTTGGGATATTCTTCAATTGTGTTGCAGTATAATCCTGAGCGATTGAAGTCGTCGTCGGCAGACATTGATGACGCCTCGCTCAAGGCAAGGCCATGCTTCTTGTGCGACGAGAACCAGCCCGAGGAACAGGAAACTGTGATGTGGGAAGGACGTTACAAAATGCAGGTTAACCCCTACCCCATCTTTTCACGGCATCTCACTATCTCGGCTTTGGAGCACTCACCACAACGCATTGATGGTCGCATTACCGACATGATGCAGCTTGCCAAAGACCTGCCAGGTTATGTGGTTTTCTACAATGGTCCACGCTGCGGAGCTTCAGCCCCCGACCATATGCATTTCCAAGCCGGGTGCATCAATGAGTTGCCCATTTGCGATGAGCTTTTCACTGCAAACACAGCATTATTTGATGCCAACAATCAAGGCATTTTTGGTGTTATAACCGAATTGGGTCGACCAGTTTTTTATATCGAAACTATGAGTATCGATTTAGGAGAACAATGGTTCAACTCACTGCAGGATGTGTTACCAGTGAAAAATGGGCACGTCGAACCAATGATCAACATCCTGTGCTGGCACAATAGTGGCGCTTGGTGCATTGCTGTGTTTCCACGGCGCAAGCACCGGCCAGCCTGCTATGGCACTGGTGAGGATCAGTTTGTGCTGAGCCCTGCGTCGGTCGATATGGGCGGCTTGTGGGCTATTGCACGAGAAGAAGACTTTAACAACCTCACACTGCATGACATTACTCTCATCTATATGGACGTGTGTCTTTCACCACAAGATGTAGAGGATGTTTCAACGAAATTAAGACAATATTACTATTCTAAAAGATAACACACTATGGCACAAGTTCCCCAAGTTAAAGTAGGCATCATGAATGAGCCTATGGTAGAGTTTGAGCTCAATGGCGATTACCGTGTCGACGGCGAGAAAGTGACTGGCAACCAACTGGCACGCTGTGTAGACGGCATGGTCGAGTGGAATGGCAAGAAATATAACAACATTCTCTTTGAGCCAAATAATGTGGACACCGACTCGTTCACGCTTGAGAATGTGACAATTGGGGTGAGTTTCCACTGGAAACGCAAGGAAAACCAAACATTCCGTGGGTCATTGCACTTAATTGTTGAGAATGACCGCATCACCACCATCAACATCCTCTCGGTAGAGGAATATCTGCTAAGCGTGATTTCGAGCGAGATGAGCGCAACAGCGTCGCTCGAGTTGCTCAAAGCACATGCCGTGATATCACGTAGCTGGCTGTTGGCGCAAATCCACAAGGACAATGTTGCAGCGACAGCAGCGCCAGGACTGCATCAGGAGTTTGAAACTAGTAATGAGGACGAGGAAATCAAGTGGTGGGACCGAGACGACCACGTGAACTTTGACGTGTGCGCCGATGACCATTGCCAACGCTATCAAGGCATTACACGCGCCTCGACCGAGGCAGTGCGCCACGCTATCGAAGCCACCTGGGGGCAAGTGCTTATGTATGGAGGCGAGCTGTGCGACGCCCGCTTCTCAAAGTCATGCGGTGGCGTTTATGAGCAATTCGAGAACTGCTGGCAAGACCAGCATCACCCCTACTTGGTAGCACGTCGCGACGATGACGACGAGATGAATTTCCCCGACCTCACTCGCGAGGATAATGCTGCCGACTGGATTCTCTCGTCGCCACATGCTCACTGCAACACTACCGACAAAGAAATCCTGTCGCAGGTACTCAATGACTATGACCAAGAGACTACCGACTTCTATCGCTGGCGCGTGGAGTACACTCAAGACGAGCTGAGCAAGCTCATCAAGGAGCGCACTGGTGACGACTACGGACGCATCATCGACCTTGAGCCAGTGGCACGCGGCACCAGTGGACGCCTCTACAAACTGCGTATCGTGGGCGAGAAAATGACCAAGACCATTGGCAAGGAACTCTCCATCCGCTATGCTTTGTCGCCCTCATGCCTCTACAGCTCGGCATTCATTGTGGAGAAAATCGATGATGGCGAGGACGAGTTCCCCGAGAAATTCATCCTGCGAGGCGCTGGATGGGGCCATGGTGTGGGATTGTGCCAAATTGGTGCTGCCGTAATGGGCGCCAACGGCTACGACTACCAGCAAATTCTGCTCCACTACTTCATCGACGCACAAATCAAAACCATCTACTAATTAGCATTCACATCAAAACACTATAACAATGAGCGCATTAACAAAGTTCAAACAAAGCCCTTGGGCATGGGTTTCAACCCTATACTTTATCGAAGGTATTCCATATTTTCTTGTTAATGAGATTTCGGTAATCCTCTTCAAGAAAATGGGTGTTCCCAACGGACAGATGGCACTCTTTACCAGTCTCATTTATCTGCCTTGGGTTATCAAGCCATTATGGAGTCCTTTTGTTGACATCATTAAGAAAAAACGTTGGTGGATTGTCATGATGCAGATGATTATGGCAGCAACCTTAATCCTTCTCACCATAACTATGCCATCACCGGGAGAAGAAATGATTAAAGCAGGAAACACGCCAATGAGCATGTTTACTATAACGCTAATCTTCTTTATAATCACAGCATTTGCCTCGGCAACACACGATATAGCTGCCGATGGTTTCTACATGCTAGCGCTGTCACAGAAAAACCAGTCGGCGTTTGTGGGCGTTCGCTCCACCTTCTACCGCCTTGCTAACATCTTTGGCAATGGTGTGCTGGTGTGGATTGCAGGTTATCTTGAGACAAAGACTTCGATTCCCGCAGCATGGAAAATCACCATGGGAATCGCTTCGGCAATCTTGTGCTTATTCTATGTATACCATCTATTCTTCATCCCACGTCCTGATAGTGACCGTTCCTCACTTGAAGGCTCATTGAAGAACAATAGTTCACAAGTGATGAAGGAGTTTGGACGAACCATAGTGACCTATTTTAAAAAACCAGGTGTGTGGATTGCAATCATCTTCATGCTGCTCTATCGCCTGCCCGAAGCCTTCCTGCTCAAGATGTGCAAGCCATTCATGCTTGACCCAACCGAAAAGGGAGGTCTGGCAATGACTACACAAGACGTGGGTCTTGCCTATGGCACTATTGGTGTGGCGGCATTACTTGCTGGTGGTATCCTCGGCGGTATTTTCTCATCAAAGGTTGGATTAAAGAAAGCCATCTGGCTCATGGCAGCTTGCATGACCCTGCCTTGCCTGACCTTTGTGTACCTATCTATAGCTCAACCAACCAACTTCTTTATCATCAGCACTTGTATTGTGATTGAGCAGTTTGGTTATGGCTTCGGTTTCACTGCCTATATGCTCTATATGATGTTCTTCTCAGAAGGTGAGTTCAAAACATCACATTATGCCCTGTGTACAGCCTTTATGTCGCTGAGCATGATGATACCTGGCATGTTTGCTGGCTACTTACAGGAATCTATGGGCTACTCGGCATTCTTCTGGATGGCATTTGCTTGTAGCATCGCCACCATTATAGTCACATTCCTTGCCGACCGCAAGATTGATCCCGAATACGGCCTTAAGTAAAGTAACATTGAAGTTTTAAAAAAAGAATTTATGAAACGACACATTATATTGATGGCTCTTGCGGTAGTGGCTATGGCTGCCAGCGCGGTGGTTAAGCCTGGTATTGAAGTGCTGCGCGATGGTGGCTTCAAGGAGCTGCAAGGCAAGCGCGTGGGGCTGGTTACCAATCCCAGCGGTATCGACAATAACCTTAAATCAACAGTCGATATTCTCAATGAGGCTAAAGGAGTGAAGCTTGTCGCTCTCTTTGGTCCCGAGCATGGCGTGCGTGGTAATGCTCATGCCGGCGACAAGGTAGCCGATGCTGTTGACCCAGCAACTGGCGTGAAAATGTACTCTCTCTATGGCAAGACCCATGAGCCTACAGCCGATATGCTTAAAGACATCGACGTACTCATATACGACATCCAGGACATAGGATGCCGCAGCTACACGTTCTATGCCACAATGGGCGTGTGCATGCAGGCATGTGCCAAGTATGATAAAGAGTTTATGGTCCTTGACCGCCCCAACCCATTGGGTGGCAATAAGGTAGAAGGAAACATTGTTGAACCTGGTTATTTCTCTTTTGTGAGCAAATATGCTATACCCTACCTTTATGGCCTTACACCTGGCGAACTTGCAAAGTACCTAAACGAGGAAGGCATTATAGGCAAGGAGTCGAAGACTGGCAAGAAATGCAAACTTACAGTTATCCCTATGGAGGGCTGGACTCGCGACATGAAGTTCCGCGACACTGGCATGCCCTGGGTTTTGCCATCACCGCAAATTCCCGCTCCCGAGAACGCATTCTTCTATCCCGTGAGTGGCATCCTTGGCGAGTTGTACATTTTCAACACCGGCATTGGCTACACATTGCCTTTTGAGTGCTTAGCCGCTTCATGGATTGATGCTGAGGAACTTGCTAAGAACATGAACGCGTTGAACCTTCCGGGAATGCACTTCCGCCCCATCAACTACAAGCCATTCTTTGCGCTTAGCGTTGCAGTCGACAAATCGTTGCAGGAAGTGCATGGTGTGCAGATTTATATCACCGACTTTGACAAGGCCAACCTCGTACTCACCCAGTTCTATTTCCTGCAAGTGATTCACGAGATGTATCCCAAGCAGGAGCTCTTTGAGCAGAATCCTAAGCGCTACGCAATGTTTGACAAGGTGTGCGGCACCAAGGAGATTCGCGAGCGCTTTATCAAACGTTACAAAGTAGCTGATATCGTCGACTACTTCAACAAAGATACAGAGGCTTTCAAAGCCAAGTCATCAAAATACTATCTCTATCATTAATCTAGAGCATCTAGCATTTATAGAACATCTAGCAAAAAATGGACGAGAACCACAAGACATATCTCAAGCGCATAGCGGAGTTTATCCCAAAGGAGCGCATCTACACCGAAGACCTGCACTGCCTAGCGTGGGGAACCGATGCAGGCTTCTATCGCAACATCCCGCAGATAGTTGTGCGCTCAAAGAATGAGCAAGAAGTGGCGCAGCTGCTTGCCATTGCCAATGAGATGAAGCTGCCGGTGACATTCCGCGCTGCAGGCACCAGCCTGAGCGGACAGACCAACACCGACTCCATCCTCATCGTTGCAGGCAAGAATTGGGAGAACTATGAGGTTGCACCCGACGCCAGCTACATCAAGCTGCAACCGGGACTTGTGGGAAGTGAGGTAGATAAGATTCTTGCGCGCCACAACCGCGCTTTCACTCCCGACCCTGCCAGCAAAAACTCGGCAATGGTGGGAGGCATAGTTATCAACAACGCCAGCGGAATGAGCTGTGGCACCCATGCCAATAGCGACCGCATGATGCAGTCAATGCGCATAGTCCTTGCCGACGGCACCGTGCTTGACACAGGCGATGAGGCAAGCCGCGAAGCTTTCAGGCAGTCGCATCCCGAATTCATCAAGTGCATAGAGGAGATTCGTGACCGCGTTATGGCTGACGAAGAGCTTATTGAGCGCATTCGCCGCAAGTATTCCATCAAAAACGTGACAGGCCTGAACATCTCGCCATTTGTACTATATACTGACCCATTCGACATCATTACTCACTTGATAGTGGGTAGCGAAGGGACATTGGCTTTTGCCAGCGAGTTCACGATGAAAACCGGACACCTCTACCCCTACCGCGCCAGCGCAATGCTCTATTTCCAAGACATGCGCGAGTCGTGCGAGGCTGTGGTGGCAATGAAGAAAGGTCCAGTACACTGCGCCGAGATTCTCGACAAGAAATCGCTCGCTAGCGTCGACGATAACACAGGCGAAGGCCTTACTGCGGTACTCATCCAAACCTTTGCCGACAGCAAAGAAGAACTGCAGAGCAACATCGATGAGATAATGGCTATCCTTGAGCCATTCCACCTGTACGTGCCAGCCGTCTTCACCGACGATCCTAAGGTCTATGGCAAGTATTGGGCGATACGCTCAGGCATCTTCCCCAGTGTGGGCGGCACCCGTCCACTTGGCACCACAGTGCTCATCGAGGATGTGGCATTCCACATCGAGGATTTGCCACAAGCAACGGTCGACCTTGCTCAGATGCTTGAGGACTATGGCTACGACGACAGCTGCATCTACGGTCACGCCCTTGAAGGCAACTATCACTTCATTATTTCGCAGTCATTTGACACCCAAGAAGAAATCAAACGCTATGAAAACTTGATGCGCGCCGTTGTGGAACTGGTTATCGATAAATATGACGGTTCGCTCAAGGCAGAGCATGGCACCGGCCGCAACATGGCACCCTTCGTGAAGAAAGAATGGGGCGAGAAGGCCTATCAAGTGATGCTTGACGTTAAGAAGCTCTTTGACCCTAATGGAATCTTGAATCCTGGCGTTATTTTCAATGATGACCCCGAGTGCTTTATCAAGAACCTCAAACCTATGCCCTTGACCAACGACAACGTGAACAAGTGCATCGAGTGTGGATTCTGCGAGGTTAACTGCGTGAGCAGCGGTTTCACACTCTCATCGCGCCAGCGCATCATAGTGCAGCGTGAGATTTCTCGATTAAAAGATACAGGCGAAGATCCAGAGCGATTGAAGCGCCTCGAAAAACAATATAAATACTATGGTGAAGCTACCTGCGCCGCCGATGGCCTGTGCTCCACCTCATGCCCCATGGGCATAAACGTGGGCGAACTCACGCACGACATTCGTGCCGAACAGCATAGCAAAGGCTCTGCAGCCCATAGCATTGGAAGTCAAGTGGCCCGTCACTTTGCAGTTACCAAAGACAGTATCAAGTCACTTCTATATGTCGCCAGCGCTGCACAATCGGTGCTGGGCGATGGTGGCGTTAAAGCTGTGGGCAAGGCTATGCATGCGATTGGTGCTCCATTGTGGACACCATCCACTCCTAAGCCACACAAAATGAAGGCTCTGGAGCAAGCTGCAAGCGACAAAAAAGTTGTGTACTTCCCCAGCTGCCTCAACCAAGCTTTGGGACGTGACAAGCATGGTGTGAAGGTTGACCTTGTTGACAAAGTTGTTGCGTTCCTTAACAAGGCTGGATGGGAAGTCATCTATCCCGAAAACATGAGCAACCTGTGTTGTGGCATGATTTGGAACAGCAAGGGCATGCCCGACATTGCCCAGCAAAAGACCGATGAACTAGAGAAAGCTTTGCTCAAAGCTAGCGATGGCAGCAAGTTGCCCATTGTGTGCGACCAGAGTCCGTGCCTGCACCACATGCGTGAGCACATGAAAGAAATCAAGCCCATGGAGCTCATGGAGTTCATTCATGACTATGTGGCGCAAGACTTGGAGTTCAATCCTACCGATGAGCCCATCGCTCTTCATATCACTTGTTCGTCGAAGCTAATGAAGATTGATGGCAAGATACTCGACCTCGCCAAGCGATGCTCTACTAGCGTGCTAGTGCCCGAGGGAGTGGGATGCTGCGGCTTTGCTGGCGACAAGGGATTCACTCATCCCGAGCTCAATGCCTACGCCTTGCGCAAGCTGCGCCCACAAATCAAAGCCGCTGGCATCAAGCGTGGCTTCAGCAACAGCCGCACCTGTGAGATTGGGCTCAGCACCCACAGCGGTGTGCCCTACCAATCGCTCATCTACTTGATAGACGAAGTTAGTAAAGTAGTTAAATAAATAAACTCTTAATATTTTTCAACAAAGATATATGGCAAAAGATTCAAAACGACTACTCTCGCTCGACATATTGCGAGGAATCACAATAGCAGGAATGCTCCTGGTCAACAATCCAGGAACGTGGAGCAACATTTATGCTCCGCTGGAACATGCTGAGTGGATAGGGCTCACACCCACCGACCTGGTGTTCCCGTTCTTCATGTTTGTGATGGGTGTGTCGATGTTCTTCTCGCTGCGCAAGTTTAATTTCAAACTCAGCGGCAGCCTCATGCTCAAGATATGCCGACGCACTATTATCCTCTTCCTCATTGGATGGGTAGTGCAGTGGTTTGGCATGTGGCTGAGAGGACTTTATGACCCCGAGTCGCACTTCTTTGCCAAGATGTTTGGCGACCTGCGCATCCTGGGCGTGTTCCAGCGCTTAGCGCTCGTTTACTTCTTCGGGTCGATGATTGCCGTGCTTTTCAAGAGTAAATTCATCCCCTGGATAATAGGAATTATCCTCATTGCCTATGCCTTGATTTTAGGCTTGGGTAACGGCTATGAGTTCTCGCTCGATAACATCCTGTCGCGTGTGGACTGCGCCGTGCTTGGCGAGGACCACATGTATCATGAGGAGGCATTTGGCGAGAAACTCGCCCTCGACCCCGAGGGCATCCTCAGCACCCTGCCTTGCATCGCTCATGTTCTCATTGGCTTCATGGTGGGCAAGTGCATCAACACAGTGCACAAGAATCAAGACCGCATTGTCGAAATAGCTGTGTGGGGTTCACTCATGCTGCTCGTGGGATGGTTGTTACAATATGGCATTCCATGCAGCAAGAAGGCATGGACCTCGAGCTATGTGCTTATCACTTGCGGTATGGCTTCGTGCATCCTGGCTATGCTTATCTATGCTATCGACATCAAAGGCCACAACCGTTGGTGCCGCTTCTTCCAGTCATTTGGCATCAACCCATTATTCTGCTACTTGGTTGGTACCCTTCTAGCCATCACATTTGGTGCATTGCGTTTCGGCACCAATGCCGACGGTGACCCAATTACTATTCACACTCTCATCCACGACGGTTGCAAGGCCATCACTTGGTCGCCCGAAGCTGCCTCATGCCTCTATGCCATCATCTTTGTGTGCATCACTTGGTGCTTTGGCTATATCCTTTATAAGAAGAAAATATATATCAAAATTTAGAGGACAAGAGGACGAGAGAACGAAAGAACGAAAGAACGAAAGAACGAAAGAACAAGAGAACAAGATCACAATTTCCTACTCCGATAATTCAATAACAAACTATAAAATATAACATTATGATTTTAATTGCTGACAGCGGCTCCACCAAGATTGACTGGTGTCTGCTAAACGGAAACAAAAAAGTTGCTCAAATTTTCACCACAGGCATGAACGCATTGCTCATGACCGAGGAAGAAATGGCCGAATGCATCATGACCGAACTCATGCCCAATTTGCAAGGCTATGAGGTAACCGAGATTTACTACTATGGTGCCGGCATTATCAGCGACAAGATTAAGAATCAGGTTATCAACGCCCTCAAACGCAACATGCCACATGTGACAAAGATTGAAGTTGATACCGACCTGCTTGCTGCTGCACGCGCATTGTGCCAACGCGAGCCTGGTATTGCCTGTATCCTGGGTACTGGTAGTAACAGCTGCTACTACGACGGCGAGAAAGTTGTTGACAACGTATCGCCTCTTGGCTACATCCTGGGCGACGAGGGCAGCGGCGCCGTGCTGGGCAAATTGCTCGTTGGCGACGTGCTTAAGAAACAACTTCCCGAGCACTTGTGCGAGAAGTTCCTCAATGAATATAACCTCGACCGAACCACCATCATCGAACGTGTGTATCGCAAACCTGCCGCCAACCGATTCCTGGCACAGTTTGCCCCATTCATCGAGCGCAATATCAGCGAGCCATCAATCCATGCTCTCGTGCTTCGCTCGTTCACCGATTTCTTCGTTCGCAACGTCGCCAACTATCCACACTACAAGGAACTTCCTTGCAATTTCGTGGGTTCGATAGCATTGCTCCAGAAGGATGTTCTCATCGAGGCTGCTAGCAAACTTGGCATCACCATTGGCAACATCATTCAAGCACCAATGGAAGGTCTCATCAAGTATCACTCTACTAATGCTTAATTAAGAATAGCAAAAAACACCTAGCATTTAATACTTATAACTTAATACTTAATGAGTTATGGCTTTTATTAAAATTAGCGAACAGCCATCTCTCTATGACGACCTAGAGAAGAAGAGCGTACATGAGCTGTTGACCGAGATCAACCAAGAAGACCACAAGGTCGCCGACGCCGTGCAGAAGGCCATTCCACAAATCGAGAAACTCGTCACTGAGATAGTGAAGAGAATGAAACGAGGAGGACGCATCTTCTACATGGGTGCCGGCACCAGCGGCCGACTCGGTGTGCTCGATGCAAGCGAGATACCCCCCACCTTCGGCATGGACCCAGGGTGGATTATTGGGTTGATTGCTGGAGGTGACTATGCCTTGCGCAATGCCGTGGAAAACGCCGAGGACGATGAGGCTCAAGGCTGGAAAGACCTGCAAGAGCACAACATCACGAGCAACGACACCGTGATTGGCATCGCAGCTAGTGGCACCACACCCTATGTGATTGGTGCCCTGCGCGACGCCCGTGCCCATGGATGCCTCACCGCTGCCATCACCAGCAACCCCGACGCACCCATCAGCGAGGCTGCCGAGATTCCCATCGAGATGATAGTTGGACCTGAATACGTCACTGGCAGTAGCCGCATGAAGAGCGGAACAGGCCAAAAACTCATCTGTAATATGATTTCAACTAGCGTCATGATTCAGATGGGACGCGTGAAGGGCAACAAGATGGTGAACATGCAACTCACTAACCAGAAGCTCGTGGACCGCGGCACACGCATGGTGGTCGACGAACTTGGCCTGAGCTACGGCGAGGCCAAACGCTTGCTACTCCTTCACGGCAGCGTGAAGAACGCATGCGACGCCTACCGCGGCATAAGCGAACAATAACGTAACCTCAAACCACATTTATTATGAAACGAACTATATTGTTGTTAATCGCAGTCATCGCAGCAATTACTGCTGTGCAGGCGCAAGCGCCTGAGCGCACTGCCAATCAAGACAAGTACTATGTGCGCCGTGCTACCCACTTCGACGACCTGCCCGTACATCGCCGCGACATAATCATGCTTGGCAACAGCCTTACCGATGGTGCCGAGTGGAACGAGCTTCTGCGCAACCCTCATGTGAAGAACCGCGGCATCATTGGCGACATAGTGCAAGGCCTCTATGAGCGCATGGAGCCAATCCTCAAGGGAAAGCCACGCAAGATTTTCATCCTCAGTGGTGTGAACGATGTGTCGCACGGTGTTGATGGCGACAGCATAGGACGTGCCATGGAGAAGCTTATTGTCCTAATCAAGCAACGCTGTCCGCGCACCAAGATATACCTGCAGTCGATGCTACCATTTAACACCGATGTGCAGATGTGGAAGCTGCTCAAAGACCGAGAGCAGGTGGTAATCGACGGCAACCGTGCCATGGAAGAGGTGTGCAAGCGTCAGGGTGTGACTTGGATTAACCTCTACCCTCTTTTCGTAGACAAGAACGGCAAGCTGCGCGAAGACCTCACCAACGATGGCTTGCACCTGCTGGGCCCTGGCTATCTGATTTGGCGTGACGCCATCTGGAAATATACCCGATAGCCCCTTCCCCACACCTAATCATCAAAGGCACATTCCTTTTAACCTTAGGAATGTGCCTTTGACTTTTTTATATACCCAATTCGTTGAATTATTTTGGGTGTTCTTTATTATTGACCTACTTTTGCCCGTCCATTAGACATAAATATACATACTAAACCAAACTTATCATTTTAAATAATGACAAACAACAAATTTATTGCCATTCTCATGTTGTGCATGAGTATGGCGTTTATTGCTAACGCTTCGCCAATTACTATTGAACAAGCTCAACAAGAAGCTGCACAATTTGTACTCAAGAAGAAAAAAGAGCAGCTGAAACTAAACGTGGCTAAGCGTGCCAACAAAACACTTAAAGCATCTAGCAACGATGCTGCTTTCTATATATTCAACGTTGGCAACAACCAGGGCTTTGTTATCATCTCAGGCGATGACCGCACCAATCCCATCTTGGGCTATAGCGACGAAGGTTACTTCGACGACAATAATGTTCCCATCAATATGAAAGATTTGCTTGAGGATTATGCTCAGCAAATCTCGCAACTCGACCTTGTAGAGCCCTCAATACTCAAAAGCGCACTAGCCGCTCCCAAGGGCGAGAATGTAGTTGACACCCGCAACTCTATAGCTCCACTGCTCACCACCAAGTGGGACCAGGCACGCCCCTATTGGGACAAGTGTCCACAGGTCCAGAACGAGGACGGCGAGTATGAGTCCTCCTACACTGGCTGCGTGGCAACCGCCATGTCGCAGATAATGAAATACTACAATTATCCCGCACAGACAACTCAGGTGATTCCTAGCTACCAGTATGGCTACGGCACAGGAAACATGGGAGAGTATATCACCCAGACCACCGAGGACCTGCCCGTCACCACATTTGACTGGGCACACATGCTTGATAGCTACAACGGCAGCGAGGACCAGGTTTATACCGATGCTGTGGCAACTCTCATGCTCTATGTGGGACATGCAGCTCACATGACCTATGCTCTCACTGCCTCGGGCACTACCGACCCCTATATCCCAAAGGCTTTCAACAATTACTTCGACTATAATGCTCAGCTAGTTTATCGCAGCGACTATGACCAGCAGACATGGGAGAATATGGTTTATCAGGAACTCGTTGCCGGCCGTCCCATGGTTTACAACGGTCGTGCAGGCAGCGGCGGCGGACACTCTTTCGTGTGCGACGGCTATGAAATGGGCGACTATTACCACATCAACTGGGGCTGGGGAGGCCTGGGCAATGGATATTTCCAGTTAGCCATTTTGAATCCATATGCTGCAGGCATCGGTGCCTCGACCAGCGCCGAGGGCTACAACATTGACCAGACCGCCATCATTGGCATCACTCCTGGCTACAGCGGACAAGGCCAAGTGAATCATGTGCTCACCGTCTACAACATGTACTACTCAGGCAACCGTGAGTTGGAACGTGGCAGCAATGGCTTCTCGCTCTACAAGCGTCGCCAGGTGGTTGTTACCGCCGAGGATCATATCGATGACGGCACAAAATATGCTCGCGGCATTGCACTCTACGACAGCAACAACAATTTCGTGGAGATGATTGCAAGCATGACTTACTATTCAAGCGCTATCTCGGTTACCGACAAATGGCCCGACAGCAACAGCTCTGAGTATTACTACTTTGGCAAAAACATCTCTAACGGAACCTATAAGATTGTGCCTGTGTGCCAAGTGCAGGGTACCAGCGAATGGATTCCAATGCTTGAGAGCGACCGCAACTACATAGAGATGAACGTGAGCGGCAACACAGCAACACTGGTTGACCATCCACTCAACGACCTCACTGCCACCAACTTTGAGTTCACTGGCGACCACAAGGTGGGCTCGGCTGAGCAATGCCATGTCACTGTGCAGAACAACAGCGACGACCGTTTCTCGAGCAAGCTCTATCTCTATGTGAGCAACGAGCAGATTGACGAGTACGGCGAATACACCACAGTGGCCGAGGCCGAGATTCCTGCCCATGGCAGCAAAGTTGTGACCTTCAACTTCACACCACAAAACGCTGGCACCAAGACCGCACAGTTGTCACTCCACGACAGCAGCATGGGCGGCAACAAGATTCCTGGCACTGGCAGTGTGACAATTGAAGGGGCTGCCGAAACTGTTCCTATGGACCTCTCGGTGGTTATCGAGGCAACAAACGCTATCGACGGTGTCATCTACGACACCCACGCTCGCTTCAAGGTTGATGTCACCAACAATGCCGATGGTGAGTTCAACCGCTACTTGCTCGCTCCATTGTTCATCGTGGAGAACGGCTCGGGCACGATGGTGACCTACCAGCAGACCACCTTGCGCATTCCTGCACATGAGACAGTAACCCTGTACTACGACTTCGACAACCTCGCTTACGGCTCGACCTATGCTCTCAACATCTACGGCCGCAACGAGAACGAGCAGACGGTGAACCTCGTGGAGCCAGGACATTCAGTTTACTATCAAGTGCAGCGCGGTCTCGTGACTTGGGACGGCACCAGCATGGTGGGCAACAGCGGCCCTGCAAGCGGCAACATCACCATTCCTGCCAACGCTCTGGCAGCTCGCCTCGAGGGCCTCAACATCACCAGCGTCACTCCAAGCGGCAACCCCAACACCATCTACTTCATTGGCGAGAACGAGGCAGTTCCCGCAGGTCTTGAGGATCTGAACGTGGTTAAGGGCAACGTGGCTCAGAACATCGCCCTCAAGGACGGCTATGGCTACTTCATCCCACAAAGCTTCACCGCTCAGCACATCAGCTACGAGCGCACCTTCACCAAGGCCCGCCAGAATGGTGTTGCCGAGAACTGGAGCACCATCGTGCTGCCATTCACTCCTGCCACTTGCTCAGCAAGCAACGGCCTATGGATTGAGCGCTTCGCGCAAGAGGCCAACGGTGAGGTGAAATTCAGCGAAGAAACGAGCATAAAGGCCAACGTGCCTTATATCATCTCTATCGACAAGGCTGCTGGCCTCGTCAACACTCCCATCACTTGGAGCGCGAATGATGCTCTGCTCAAGGCCGAGCCCATCGCCTATACTAGTGGTGCGCAATACCTGATGGCTGGCACATTTGTGAACCAGTCGCTCGATGGCATCTATGCAGTGAACAGTGCCGGCTCGTTAGCTAAATGGTCAAGTAGCGCACAAAGCGTGGCTCCATTCCGCGCCTATTTCAAGGAGCTTGAAGCACTTGATTCTCATAGCGACATCCCATTGCCAGGCGAGGCAACTAGCAACGATATTGACGAGGTCACACTAGCCGAGTTAGTGGCCAATGGTGTAGCAGGCAACGAATATCGCATCACCAACACCCTCACTGTAGTCTATATAAGCTATGACGGCAAGACCCTCTTTGCTAAAGACAACAATGAGTTTGCTCTCAGCAATCAAGTGCCTTTTGCACCAACCGCTCAGCAAATCGCTGACAACTTGCTCTTTGACGATGTATCTAAGTTTGATCAAAGCAATTGGATAGCCATCAACCTGCCTCAAGCCCTTGATGACCCCGATTTCTATTTCAATCACTATATAACTAATATAGAGGGAACTCTCAACAACACTCTCAACCCTGAAATAACACTTGAGAAAATGCCAACCCTCACTTCGGGCGCCTCATATACACCCAACATCATGTGCGTTGCCAACTTTGCTAATAGCAATAAATATTTCCTCGTTCCACCCAAACCTATGGAGTATGTACGCATTCACTGGGCGGTATATAAGGATGGTTATTTCTACATGCCAGCCAAGGGTGAGCATGGATTCAACACCGAGGGACTGACTGGTGCTATTAAGGTCAACAATGAAATGATAGGTGGCTATAATTTCAACAACAACGACGCCTACGAGTTCTTTGCTATTGTCAGAGCGCTGAATTATCGCACGGCGTCACCATCCCTACTAGCTATTGACAATGTAAATATTGAGGCTAGTGAACCCAGCAGATATTATGAGATTTATCCTGTTGAAGTAAAAGGCATTACAACCAGCATAGGCACTATCAATGCCGATTACAAAACCGACGGCATTTACTACAACCTCATGGGACAGCCAGTGACCAATCCCACTCCAGGCATCTATATACGTGATGGGCGCAAGGTTATTGTAAAATAAGGTTTTTTGTTAATAATAAAAGTAATCGGTCAGGAGGCATTGGCTTCCTGACCGGTGTGTTTTGTACTAAAAAACAGGCTCCTGAACCTTATGATTCAAGAGCCTGATTGTGCATGTGGGGTGGAATATGGGGTTCGAACCCACGACCTTCGGAACCACAATCCGACGCTCTAACCAGCTGAGCTAATTCCACCGTGTTTTTAGATAAAATGCTCTCGCTCGAAATAACTTGAGCAGGTTGCTCTGTTATTTGCTCGCTTAATCGCATTTTTCAATTGCGACTGCAAAGGTAAGTGCTTTTTTTGAACTGTGCAACACTTCCTTGAAGTTTTTTTGGTTTTACCATTTTTTTCATCGCAATTTCATATAGTTGTATTAGATTTTGTCATCAAGATTGACCCTTTGCCCCATGCTATAGACAGCATGCAGCTTTATATCCTTGTCAAGGATGAGAATATCGGCATCCTTGCCGCGTTGCAGCGAGCCCTTGCGGTCATACACGCCCATGATGCGGGCCGGTGTCTCGGCCACCATGCGGCATGCGTCCTGCAGTGGGATATCGGCCATGTGCACTGCTGTATAAATCAGTCGATCCATCGTGGCGATGCTACCTGCAAGAGCCGAACGGTCGGCAAGCTTGCACACACCATCCTCAATAATAACACGTGGGTCGAACGCCTTGTTGCTGTCGCTGGCTGCCACGGCAAGTGCATCGGTCACCATAGCAGTGCGCTCCACGCCCTTGGTGTGGTAAACGAGCTTGAGCAATGTGGGTGGCACGTGGATGCCGTCGGCAATCATCTCAACCGTCATATTCTCCATCAGGTAAACGGCCTCAACAGTGCCGGCATGCTTGAACTCACGCACATTGTGGAATCCTGGCATGCCGTTGTAGAAATGTGTGGCATGAGTGTAGCCAGCCTCATAGGCAGCCTTCACGTGGTCAAATTCGGCAGCGGTGTGAGCGATTGAAGGCAACACGTCTTTATCGGTGAGGTATTTTCCCATCTCTATCACACCAGGCAACTCGGGAGCCGAGTCCCAGCGCTTGATGCAGTTATAGTCTTCTACCACATGCTCATACTCGTTGGGGTCGGGCAGACGAATGAGCTCTGGCATCTGAGCTCCAGCCTTCAAGGGGTTGAAATAAGGACCCTCAAGATGCAATCCCAACACGCCGCTGAATGGGTCCTCGATGAGCTTGTCGCATGTGCTTGCCGCAGCCTCCATCATTGGCAATGTAGCCGATGACAGTGTGGGGAAAATAGCAGTTGTGCCATGCTTGCGGTGAGCCATCACAGCTGCACGGAACGCCTCCTCGGTACCCTCCATGAAGTCGTGGCCGCCACCACCATGGCAATGAAGCTCAATGCCTCCAGGCACCACATGCATTCCCAGAGCATTAATAGCCGTGTCAGCGCGTGGCTCGATGTGGCTATTCTTGCGAATCTCTACAATGCGAGAATCCTCAAACAGCAACGAACCACCGCTTATCCACCCCGAAGGAGTGAGAATCTGACCATTGTAAATCTGGGTTAACATAAGCGACAAAAAGCGTGTTTTCTTATTATTTATTACCTATTTTCTTCACGCGATTAACACGTGGCATATTTTCGATTGCATTTATTTTTACAAAGGTAATACATTTTTTTAAATAAAATCCAAAAAAATCGAAAATAATTCATAACATATGTAAAATCACTTTTTTTATCTATCAATACATAAAACCATCCAAAACTGCATGATACCGTGGCTGTTATTCTCAATTTTTCAGCTTTATACCCGAGATTCCACCGAGGCCGAATGGCTAAGAAAACAACAATTAATGAAAAAATATATTGTCCTTTTTTGTCGTAAAAAAACTGACAACTGAAAACTGATTACTGAAAACTGATTTTTTGTGAAATTATAGTGTTATTGGAGAAAAAATTGTATTTTTGCAAGAAAGTTGTGATTAAGTGAGAGAATAACTGAGCTAGCTCATGTTATTCCGAGCGTGAACAACTTGGAGCGAAGCTCAACATAAGATTCAACTATTCATTAACTAAAATATCATTATGACACCATTAATTGAACGTTTTATCAAGTACGTGAAGTTTGAAACCACAAGTGACGAGAACACTGGCGTTACCCCATCAACCCCCACTCAGATGGTCTTTGCCAAAGAGCTGAAAAAAGACCTCGAGGAAATGGGATTGAGCGAAGTGTCGCTCGACGATAACGGCTACCTCTATGCCACCCTGCCCGCCAACACCGACAAGGATATCCCAACCATCGGATTCATTGCCCACATGGACACTGCTCCCGACATGAGCGGTAAGGATGTGAAGCCACGCATCGTGGAGAAATATGCAGGCGGCCCCATCACCCTTAACGAGAAGGAAGGTATCATCCTCGACCCAGTTCAGTTCCCCGAGCTTGATGACCACATTGGCCAAGACTTGATTGTGACCGACGGCACCACCCTGCTCGGAGCCGACGACAAGGCAGGTATCGCCGAGATTGTGAGCGCTATCGAGTGGTTCCAGCAGCACCCCGAGGTGAAGCACGGCAAAATTCGCATCGGTTTCAACCCCGACGAGGAGATTGGACTTGGCGCACACAAGTTTGACGTAGAGAAATTTGGCTGCCAGTGGGCCTACACCATGGACGGTGGAGCCGAGGGCGAGCTGGAGTTTGAGAACTTCAACGCTGCAAGCGCCAAGATCACCATCAAGGGCTTGAACGTACACCCAGGAATGGCAAAGAACAAAATGATAAACGCAATCCTCGTAGGCAACAAGCTTATGTCGCTGCTGCCCGAGAGCCAGACTCCAGCCACTACCGAGAAATATGAAGGCTTCTACCACATCGTGGGCATTGAGGGAACCGTTGAGGAGTGCAAGCTCACCTACATCATCCGCGACCATGACCGCGAGCGCTTTGAGGCACGCAAGAAAGAGGTGGAGCGCATCGTTGCCTTCATCAACGGCACCTATGGCGACATTGCAACTGTTGAACTCAAGGACCAATACTACAACATGCGCGAGAAGATTGAGCCTGTGATGCACATCATTGAGACTGCCGAGCAAGCTATGGAGCGCGCTGGAGTGAAGCCCAAAGTGCAGCCCATCCGTGGCGGAACCGACGGCGCCCAGCTCTCGTTCAAAAACCTGCCCTGCCCCAACATCTTCGCTGGTGGCATGAACATGCACGGCCGTTACGAGTACGTTTCAATCCAGGCCATGGAGAAAGCCATGATGACCGTGGTTGAAATCTGCAAGATTGTTGCCGAGAAATAATCAACTTTACACATAAAACATTAAAGGCGTGTCGATATTGCTCGGCACGCCTCTATTATTGTAAGTATCAATCAATTTATCGCACTATTTCCTTCACTGGGAAGGTAAAATAGGTGTTTGGATAAGGCTCGTCTTTGAGCGTGAAATGCCACCACTCGGTGTCGAGAGGCTTGAATCCGTGACGCATCATAGCGTTGCGCAGTATCATGCGGTTCTTGAACTGCTTGGCAGTGATTGAGCGTCCTGCCTTAGACTTGCCGCCAGTGTATTTGCCGGTATCGGGATTGCCGCAGAAGTCAGGATGGCTCTCCACGCCAAACCAGTCGAATGTGCAGCCCATATCCACCTCTTTTTCTGTCTTCATATCAAAGAGTGTGAGGTCGATTGTCGAGCCACGAGTGTGACCACTCTTGCGAGCGATATAGTCAGGGATGAGAACATCCTTGTTGAGCTCGGGATAGAAATATTGCTTCATCTCGATAGCATTCAAGTCCTCGGCCCAGCGCATGAAGTCGTCAACACCACGCTGAGGGCGATAAGCGTCGTAAATCTTCAGGCGGTAACCTTGAGCTTTCACATCGTCGCTCACAGCCTTGAGAGCCTGGGCAGCCTCGCGTGTGAGCAGAGCCGTGGGTTGTTCATATCCATTAATGCGTTTGCCCACAAAGTTGTAGGTGCCAAAATAACGAATCTCGAGAACTGCATCGGGAATAACATCGGTGATGTTGACGAAACCGCTATTGTCGTCAGTATTTAAAACTCCTCCACTCAGGCGGTTCAGCTCAGCTTTGGCACGTGCCATCTGCTCACAGTACTCGGGGCTGTTGTGTAGCTGCGCGTAGCCAATAGCAGCAACCAGTCGACCAGCCTCAATGTCGCTCTGCCAGTGTGCTCCCACTATCACGCGGCTCTCGCTGTACTTATAGGCTCGAGCAAAGAGAGCGTCGGCACTTGCGGGATTGAGCTCCGAGAGGATCAATGCAGTTGCCCATGCTGTGGCTGTGTGCCCCGAAGGGTAAGAGCCGTCTTTAGAGAGGTCGGCATCGCTTTCCTCAACTCCATCGGTGAGCAGATGCTCATGGAAATACATAAAGGGGCGCTGACGCTGATAGAACTTCTTGGGCGCCTTGCGAATTTGTGTCACTGTGAAAATGCCTCTGGTCAAGAGCTCCCACACCTCTGGAGTCTCCTCCTTGGAGATGTGCATCCCAAATGGCTCGCTGAATATGTCGAACACATGGTCATAGCCCCACACAGCATCGCGACGTGCCATTGCAGCGCGCTCAGGGTCAAGACGTTGCTCCTTGCCCCAATAGAAGCGGTTGATGTCGTGCTGGAACATCTCGCTTGCGGTGTCGGGCGGTGCTGGCAGGCAATTGATGATGTTAGGCATCTGCTTGAGGGTGAGGTAAGGCACTGGGTCTTGTGCATGAGCCTTGACAATCGCGCCTAGCGCAATAACAGCAACAATTAAGGATAGTCGTAATGTTTTCATCGTTATTATTTTTTTTAAATGAAAAAGGCTGCAAACGCCCTTCAAGTGCGAAATATGCAGCCTTATGTGTGTTTAGATGTTATCTCAATTACAAGTTGGGATTGATTTTGGTCCACTCACTGATGGGAGGAACGATGTCGAGAGTCACGAGCTCGTCGCGCATGTGGCACAGGTGCTCATAGCTCATGTCGAGCTTTGCATTCTCCTCGGGAGTTCCCTCAGGAACAGTGAACGAGCAGCCGTTCTCATCGATGGTGGTGTTCATAGCCATCATGATGTTGTTGTACTTGCCGTTATTAACATAGGTGCCAGCAGGCCATGGGAACTTCTCGCCACCCATTGCCGAGCGAATCATCTCAACCGAGAGGTAGGCAGGGCTCTGGAACGAGCTGCGTCCGCGCAGCTCAATAATCTTGGCACCACCCTTAGTAACATCAACCTTCATCTGCTCCCATTCCTCGGCGGGGAACTCAGGAGTGCCTATGATATCGGTCAATGGCTTGCCATCGATCTTAACGTGTGAGCCAAACACTGCCATCTGCTCTCCATGGCCACCATAGGTAGCGCAACCGGTAACCTCGCTCTGCATCACGTTGAACTTCTTGGCAAGAGCACTTTGCAAGCGGGTCGAGTCAAGACCAGCGAGAGTGGTCACCTGGCAGGGCTTCAGGCCGCTGTAAAGCAGAGTTACAAGACCAGTAAGGTCAGCAGGGTTGAAGATAATTACCACGTGCTTGCAGTCGGGGCAATAGCGCTTGATGTCCTCGCCAAGACCGCGTGCAATCTCGCAGTTGCCCTTGAGCAAGTCCTCGCGAGTCATACCAGCCTTGCGTGGAGCGCCACCGCTTGAGATGATATATTTAGCATTAGTAAACGCCTCTTTAGCATCGGTAGTAGCTGTGATTTTCACGTCGCCAAAACCACTTTGACGCATTTCCTCGGCAACACCTTCGGGTGAGAACACATCGTAAAGGCAGATGTCGTTAGTCAAGCCCATCATCAGGGCAGTTTGAACCATGTTAGAACCAATCATACCGGCAGCGCCGACGATTGTCAATTTTTCGTTAGTCAAAAAAGCCATAGCTAATTGTTTTTATTTATTGATTAAGTTTTTTCAAGTTTCTTCTCTCAAAACATTTGAACTACAAAATTACACAATAAAACACATTCCACAAACTAAAAAATGAAATATATTATTTAAATATGCTTAAATAGGCTATCAATAAAAACGAAAAGAAACCGACTAAAGAGGTGGAGATAAAGCTCTTGAATGACTAAATATAATTATTAATGTGTAGAAATGGCCCTAAACTTCACTACTAATTGTGATTGCCCACCTATTATTATAGGACTAATTTTGCAGACAATTTTAATTACTAGATGATAATAAAAAGAATAAGCTTAATGTTACTGCTGATGATAGCAGTTTTTACCGTCAACGCTCAAACTAAAATAACAGGAGTGGTCTTAGACAAAAGCACTCAGGAGCCAATGATAGGTGCCACAATAACTATAGCTGGCAGCAAGGACATAGCTGCCGTTACCGACATTGACGGCCATTTCTCGGTCACCGTTCCAAACCGAGCCAACGTGACCATATCTTACATTGGCTACAAAACCCTTGTTGAAGAAGCGCACGACGGAGTATATCTTATTGAGTCACAAACCAATGCCCTTAATGAAGTGGTGGTCACCGCTCAAGAATCGCAACAGCTCAGCACCTCGTCGGTGATAGGCCGCCAGGCAATGGACCACTTGCAACCGTCGAGCTTCGGCGACATGATGGAGCTGATTCCTGGAGGACGGGCTCAAGACCCACATCTGACCAGTCCAAGCACCATTAGTCTGCGTGAAGCGGGTGGCGGAGACCAAAATTATGCAACCTCCTCATTGGGTACAAGCTTCATGATAGATGGAGCGCCAATCTCGACCAATGCCAACATGCAACACGTGAGCGGAAGCACCGACAGCGAGTCGCTCAAGCGCGATTTCACCAACCAAGGTGTAGACATGCGCAGCATCTCGACCGACGATATCGAGCGTATTGAAATCGTGAGAGGAATACCCTCGGTGGAATATGGCGACCTCACAAGCGGTCTGGTGAAAATTGAGCGCAAACGTGGTGGCAACAACGTGACTGCGCGCCTGAAAGCCGACATGGGCAGCTATCTTTTCTATGTGGGCAAGGGATTTGAGTGGCAGCCACGCAAGCTATCGCTCAACATCAATGCCGACTACCTAGATTCACGCATCGATCCCCGCAACACACTAGAGAACTACAAGCGTTTTACTTTGTCAACACGCTTGCACAAGGCATGGAATGGAAATCGCTTCAACACGACGCTTGCTGTCAATGTCGACTACACTGGCTCGTTTGATAATGACAAGACTGACCCCGACCTTAACGAAGGCGCTGTCGACACCTACAAATCGTCATATAACCGATGGGCATTGATGACGTCGTTCAGTCTTAAACCCAATGACTATGATTCTTGGTTTAAGGCTCTGAATGCAACCCTGTCGACATCGCTCGATAACGATAATATCACGCGTGAAAAATTCATTCAATTGCGCAGGGCGACTATTGCAGCGACCTCGATAGAGCCAGGCGAGAGTGATGCCGTGATATTGCCTTACAGCTACACTACAAGGCACCGTGTTGAGGGAAAGCCATTCAACCTGTTCATGAAAGTGAATGCAAAGTTGCAAGTACCATCGACCCGGGTCTCAAACTCGCTGATGATAGGTGTAGACTGGAATGTGGACAAGAATTATGGCAAAGGGCAAATTTTCGACCCCACTCGGCCACTATATCCTGGCATGAGCGGGCGACCACGTGACATCTCACAAATTCCAGCAAGCCACACGCTCTCGGTATATGCCGAGGAGAACCTTAAAACCAACATAGGCGGCAGCACTCTAGAGATGGTGGCAGGAATCAGAGGCTCGCACATGATGAACCTTTCAAGCCGCTATGCGCTAAACAGCAAGTTCTACTGGGACCCACGCGTTAACATCGGGTGGACATTTCCACAGTTCAAGGTGGGCGATGATGTAGGCTTCGTGCGCCTGTCTGGTGGATTGGGAGAGCACACTAAGATGCCCACCATCGAGCATCTTTACCCCGAACTTGTGTACATCGACCTTGTGCAATTCAACTATTATCATCCAAACGAGGCCTACAAGCGCATCAATATCATGACCCATGTCGTTGACCCAACCAACTATGACTTGCGTGCAGCACGCAACTTCAAGTGGGAAGTTGGCGCCGACATTAACATTGCCGGCAATCGCCTGTCGGTGACCTATTTCCGCGAGAACATGACATCGGGATTCCGCTCCACAGCAATCTATGCTCCATTTGATTACAAGCTATATGACACCTCGGGAATTGACGGCAGCACTCTCACTGGGCCTCCATCGATGGAAGGTGTGCCATTTGAGATGACACGTGAACTCGTGGCACACTCTCGCTACTCTAACGGAAGCCAAACTAAGAAAGAGGGCATCGAGTACACCTTCGCCTCACGACGCATTGAGAAGATTCACACTCGCCTCACAATTAACGGCGCATGGTTCAAGACTGTGCACCGCAACTCGGTGGCTCTCATGGAACGTCCGTCGCAGGTGGTTGGTGACAGGCAGATACCATTTGTAGGCATTTATAAAGACATTGAAGGCTACACCGACGAGATGGTGAACACCAATTTCACCCTCGACACCGACGTGCCACGACTCAAGCTGGGATTCTCAATCTCGGCACAATGCCAGTGGTTCACCTCCAATCAGCGCCTGCCCATCAGCAACTATCCCGACCAATATATGGACATTGACGGCAACACGCACAATTGGACACCTGAACTAGCCGACGACGTGTTACTCCGATACCTAATCCGCAATAACACCGAGTCAATGTACGATCTCTTCAAGGTTCCATTTTCAATGAACGTCAACTTTAAGGTCACCAAGAAATTCTTTAACGACCACCTCCACATTGCAATGTTCTGCAATAAGATTTGGGATTACACTCCCAGCTACGAGCGCGATGGTGTGACCATTCGCCGTCATGTAAACCCTTACTTTGGATTGGAAATGAATATAAAACTATGAGAAAGTCTTTAATATATTTAATGTGTGCCTTTGCGCTGCTTTGTGTCACGTCATGTCACGACGACTATAACGACTACATGACCACAGGGTACATTGCACTCACCCTTCCTGTCGATGGCGAAATAGAGACCATTCAATATTCGGTCAAAATGATGGACCTAAACAGTCGCAACACCATCACCCTTGCAGGAGAGACCAATAGCGCTATTACAGTCGACAACCTTTTTCGTGGTGCCTACTCCATTAATGTGGAGGGAGTTGTTAGATATGTCGACAGTAATGCGACCACTCACACAAGTCAATTTCGCGCACAAAGCGATTATGTGTCAATGGTTGAGCTTGATGATAACGATATTTCGCTTGAAATGATATTAATGGATTAATCCTATGAAAAATGCTATATTTATTTTGATTCTTCTCATCGCTGGTTGCACAGTAGCAAGTGCACAAGAAGTTGATAGCGTTTCGCAAAATTCGCGGTTTGCCATTGCAGAGCATCAAGCGCTATTCAACGATGTGCATGAGCTATCCTGGCGCAACCCAGCGATGATGGAGAGCGCCTACAATCACTCATTAACACAATTCTACATCACCGCCGACTGGCAAAAAAAGAGCGCGCCTTTTGTTATGCAAAAAGGAAGCGGACATTTTCTGGCGTCGGTCAAGGCTGATTCTTACATCCGCCTTGGCAAAAACTCGGCGGTGTGGGGAAAGGCATCCTACACCACTGGCAAGACCCGCGATATCAAGTGGAACTCGGTTGCCGACTACGACCTACTTGAGCCTGATATTCTTGGCGACACCATTGGAGGTAACACTCGTAGCGAAAAATACATATTTGAGGGAGGCTACAGCACCCATCGTGGCCGTTGGCATCTGGGAGGCGAAATGCTGCTCCGTGCCGAGCAGGAATACCGCAAGGTAGACCCACGCATGCGCAGCATCGTTAGCGACCTCACACTGCGTGCGGGAGCAGGCTACGACATTGCTCTTTACACCTTGGGGTTCAGTTTTCAGGGCAACATATATCGCCAAACCAATAGCGTAGACTTCTACAAGCCACTGGGCAGCATTCCCGAATATCAACTTATGGGACTTGGCGAGGTCTACACTCGATTTTCAGGCGACATCAACGATCTCATTTTCAAGGGCGGCGGCATCAGGCTGCAGCTCGACCTGACGCCTAACAATGCATATAGCGGCATCATAGCCAACCTGTGGGTGTCACAACACAGCTATGAGCGCGTGGCACGACTGCTCAACTCGCTACCGCTCACCACTCTCTATAACAAGGAAGTGGGCATAAGGGCCGGTTGGAAACACAGCGGTGAGCTTGACTACGCGCTATGGGCCGACTACCAATTCAACCGCCGCTCAAGCGATCAGCACCTTGCCGGCACCTCATCGTCACAGATTTATCCCGTTATCGCCCATCTCACGATGTTTAAGAATTACATCATCAACACATCCCTTAATGCCATAATCGGTCATAAAGGAACCACCTCATGGTGGGCGAAAGCCAGTGGTGGTTACACGGGCAACCGACAGCATTTTGTATTCCCACGTCGCACCATGAAATATGGGCACGCTTTTGGGCAAGTTGAGGGACAACTGATTCACAACGCATCTAAAAACTGGACTATTACCACCCAACTTGAAGGCTCCTACCATGCTTGTGTCAATGACTATTTACTGTTGCCACTTGCAAGCATGGAACCTCATTTCATCGACATGATTGAGCACAATTACAATGTCTTGAAATCTAATTTCACCAATGTAGGAGCCCGCTTGAGAGCCGATTACCGAGTGGGTCACTCACGCTACTCAATCTTTGGCGAGTTGCAATATGACATGACCATCGTCTCCAATCATGAGCACCAAAACCACATTGTCGTTTCTTTAGGAGTTCACATTTAATGATTATGACAAATAAAATATTCACCATTTTTCTGGCAGCGTTTTTGATTCTTGTTTCGTGCAGCAAAGATGAAGAGATTATCAATTCCCCACTGCGCATTAGCTTGGAGTTGCCCATGAATCTCGAGAACGCGACCCTTGAGCAGGCCGAAGCCACACTCATCAACATTGAGACAATGGCACGCTACAGTGTCGACGACTTCAAGCTCGACGGCAACGACTATGTTGCCACAGTGATAGTGCCCGAGGGGAGATATAACATTACTGCAAGCGGTAATATAAGCTACAACATAGGCTCAAGCACTACTGCCACCACCATGAAAGCCGAAGCCCTGGGAGTGGAGGTAGCAAGCACCAACTCGATGGTCACCCTGTTGTTCAACAACTACAATGCCGAAGCTGGTTTGGTTATTAAGGAGATTTTTTTCACTTCAAGTACATTCAGCGGAACGCAACGACCTTACACCGATGACCAATATCTAATTCTCACCAATAATAGCGACCATCTCATCTATGCCGACAGTCTAGCCATAGTGGAATCGAAATTCCAGAGCGACATGCAGTGGGAACTCACCCCCGACCTTATGAAAGATGCTATCACGGTGAGCTGGCTGTATCTCATTCCCGGCAACGGCACTAGTGTGCCTGTTGAAGCAGGCGAATCGCTCCTCATCGCCCTCAATGCCAAAGACCACACCACCATCAACTCCAACTCAATAGACCTGAGCGGGGCGCAGTTTGAATTCTATGATGTGAGCCCCAACACCGAGTTCTTTGATGAAGACAACCCTGCCGCCACCAACCTCATCAAGTGGTATAGCGACCTGTGGAGCTATACTATGCTCAACAACAAGGGTTCCAAATCTTATGGCATCGTGCGCATGCACTCCGATTATGACACCTTCATCGAGAGCAACTACTACAAGTACACCTACATCGTGAATGCCGCTTGGGGAACCTATGAGAGCAATGGCGACGGCTACTTTATCCCCAACTCTTGGGTAATCGACTGGGTCAACCTCGCCATCATGAATGAATGGGCGTGGAATGTGGCGTCGCCATCGCTCGACTCAGGATGGACCTATTGCGCCGAAACTTCAAGCGACAAGTCACGTTACGGCCTTTCGGTTATCAGGAAGCTTGACGAGAGTGGCAAACTAGTTGACACCAACAACTCTACTAATGATTTCTTGCCAAGACAGAAGCCTTCTTTAGCACAATAAAAATAAGATTATAATAAATTATTAATTAAAACTTTACCCTATGAACATCATTACTAAATTAAGCGCATTGGCGCTACTGTGCGGATGGCAACTTACTGCCAACGCCACAACTCAAGAGAATGTGTATGACTTCGCCAACAACAACCTCAATCTTGAGGTAGCTACTCCTGCCGATTGGGAAGACCCAACAAAGGGTGTGATTAGTGGCCAAGAACTGCGTCAGGGCGATGTGGTCTTGACATCGGTTGATGGAGCAAAGACAAACCGCATGTGGTGCACAAATGCCGGTGTGACCTACCTGCAAGTTGGTGGCAAAATCACCATTACTGCCGATGAAGGTCGTGCCATCACAGGCATCACATTCGAAGTCCAGAACTACAAGTTCTTCCTCGAGGCACAAGCTGGAAATGGAGAACTTGACGCCACCAACTATGTGTGGAACGGTAATTCCACTGTAATTACCTTTGACAACGAGAACGCTGCCAACGAATGGAACACCCAGTCGCTGCTGCTTAAGATGACGGTTGTTACCGATGATGCAAATGACGAGACTTACACCCCCGACGCCACGACCTATGTTGAAGTGGGTTCTATTGCCGAGTTCAATGCTCTAGAAGTGGGAACTCTCGCCAAACTTGAGCTTAACAACGCTCAAGTGAATGGAGTGGACTGGAGTGCAGCCTATGTTGAAGACGCTACAGGTGCAGTGGAATTTGACGGGCTGAATCTAGATTTGGAACGCGGTGACATTCTTAATGGTTACATCTATGTGAAGCGTGGACAATTCTACTTTGACGAAGACCCCGACGACGATGTAGCTGGTCGCGAGCGTCCACAGGCAACCAACGATGCTCTGACAAGTGCCGACACCTACACCAAGACCAGCGGCAATGAATTGCAACCCACCCTTTTCACTATGGAAGAACTGCTCAATGATGCCAACTTCTCAAGACTTGTCGCTCTTAACAATGTGGCTATCAGCAAGAATGGACGCTTCTATGTAGCTGAGGCCGATGGCCTGCAAGTGCGTGTCAACGATATGTTAGGGTATCTTCCTCTAGGCACTGAGATTCCCGAGAACGGAGAAGTGCGCAACATCACTGGCATCTTCTCATGGAACGGCTTGGCTTACCAGATTTATCTTACCAACATAGAAACACCTACAGCTGTAACCAACATCAATGTTGACAACAGTGATAACGAGGCTCCTGTGTTTGACATCATGGGACGCCCAATGCACGGCACTCTGCCAGCTGGCATTTATATCAAAAATGGCCACAAGTTTATCGTACGTTGATTTATGAAGACACTTATTATCACCATATTAGCAGCATTGGGAACTATTTCGGCATATGCCGAAGTAACAGGCGATGTCAACAATGATGGAGCTGTTACAAGTTCCGACATCACAATGCTTTACAACTATCTGCTCAACAACGATGACACCTATCTCGCCACGAGCGATGTGAATGGCGATGGCAATGTCACCAGTGCCGACGTGACAGCGGTCTACAGCATCTTGCTCGGCGACAGCCAACAAATTCCTGAATACATTGATTTCACTGTCAATGGAGTTACCTTCCGCATGATTTATGTAAAAGGTGGAACTTTCACGATGGGAAATGACAATAACGCTTCGGAGAGCCCTGCTCATAGTGTAACACTCACCGATTTCTATATGGCCGAGACCGAATGCACACAAGCATTGTGGAAGGCTATCTACCCCGAATATTCTTATTTCGCTGAGGTGGGCGACCAAAAACCATGCAACGGTCAATGGTATAGCGAAATCCTTCAATTTGTTGAAGCGCTGAATAATTATCTGCATGCAAGCGGCGCTTTGGCAGCCAACAAGAACTTCATGCTTCCCACCGAAGCTCAATGGGAATGGGCGGCACGTGGTGGCGTGAAAAGCCATGGTTACACCTATGCAGGCAGCAACAACATCAATGATGTGGCATGGTACTCACAGAACAGCAACTATGTGGTTCAAAATGTTAAGCAGAAGAATCCTAATGAACTCGGTCTTTATGATATGAGTGGAAATGCTTTTGAAGCCACTACCGACAATTTCTCGGTAGACTACTCATGGGCCACTGAGGGCGAAGTCGACCCTATGGGCTCACCCACTGCAAGCGCTTATGGCCTCACTCGTCGTGGCGGCAGCTGCACTCAAGGAGCCACTCGCTGCACAGTGACAAAGCGTGATTTCAACGATGTTGAGATGAATGGCGGCGCCAGCGAAGACATGTCGTTCCGCCTAATCTTGAAATAAGGCCTAAACTACGTTAACAATCAAGTAGGAGGGAAAACGCGGTTTTCCTCCTACTTATTATTTTCAAATAGCTAAAAACTGAAAATCACTTGAAGTGAGTCGTTGCGCTGGATGTCGCTGGGGAATACCACATTGCCGTTATAGAAAGGCAACGACACATGAGTGATGCGGCCAGCATTCAGGTCAAACCCAACCGTTTCATAGGCGCGCTGCACCAGCTCGGTACAATATAGACGAGAACTGTCGTTCCAGTTATACTGGTCATCAAATTCCACACCTTTTTTCATCACAGCCCATTGGGCAGCCTGCCTAGCAGCCTTGACGTCGCACCCCTTAATGCGCATAGCTGCACCATGAACAGCGCGTGTTGTCAGGAAAAAAGTATCAACAGGCTCTATCTTCACACGATCGATGCTGTCGAGACTCTCACCAGGGACAGCATGAACCACTTTCCACACGCCTCCATCATTAATAGCAATGCCAATGTGAGAATACACACCCCTGTTCTTATCCATTTCAACCACGGCTTGACTTTCGACACTAGTGCCACAACGGAACAGCAGGTCACCGTCACGCAACAAACTAAGTGGCAACGTGGAGCGCACCACCCCACCCGAATCAGGATTGCGTGTGCATGATAAAGCAACCGCACATAGTGCGATTGCTATCATTATCATTATCTTTCGATCCATTGCCGCCAGTGTAATAGCCTAGCGCAAACGTTATTCTGTACCCTGAGCGCTTTCGTCATTAGTAGCAGCGTTAGCAGCTTCTTCAGCCCCTGTCACTGTTCTCTCTTTCAGAGCTCTAGGAATTTGCTCCTCATCGATAATCATCACCTTGTTAAACATTCCCAAAGTCACGCTCTTGCCCTTGAGCATGCCAATCGACCAAAGTCCGTAGTCTTGAACCCTGAACATAGGTTTCACAACCTTGTCCATAAGGTTAGCATTGGCACCACTGCTCATGTAGGCTGTGTACTGAGCCTGTTCTTCCTCGTTGAGGTCGATTTGAGACATGTCATACTTGTTGAGATAGTCGGCAACAACATTAAGATGCTCATTACTTGTTGGATTGGTGATCGACATAACTATAGCCAAACAAACCACCACTCCTAAGATTATCAAGAGTATTTTCTTTATAAACTTTTTCATTTTCTTGCAACGTTTAGTTTTTTTCAGATTACAAAAGTATATATTTTTTATCAAACTTGCAAAACTTGCACAAGAAAAGCCGCCAATGCTCCAATTGTTGATAGCTCAAGCAGGGGCGACCTACTTACTTGAACCTAACAGCTATCTCCATTATATTGCTACGTATCGAGTGCATTTGCAATCTATTGGTGCCAGAACTGAGGATTGACGTTAGTACGTTTTTTTGAGTTTTTGCATCAATTTTGTTATAACATTTATGTAAATTGAGTATTTTTTATTAATTTTGTTGTCTCAACATTGGAGCATGAACCATGACACCAGCTCTAAGAGAAAACGCTTTGTCACTGCCACAATACTCGACAGCATCAAATAGAGACAACACCAAATCAATATACAAGATTAATATATAACTATTTACTTAAAGTTCTATTATTTAAAAACAAACAACGACATGAAAAAGTTATTTGCATTATTCTCATTAGTGGCCGCTGTTGTGGCCTTGACCTCGTGCGGCGGCTCAAAAATTACTGGCACACCAATCGAGAAAGCCCACTTCACAATCATCCAACCTGAAGGCTGGGAAATTGTGACCAATGAAGACGCCAATGTAGAAATCAAACACAAAGGCGAGAAATACACCAACTTCATTATCATCAAGGAAGACACCGAAGATTATGCTAAGGCTATGGAATATTACCTGAGCCCTGACGGTGGCTACAAGCAGATTGAGGAAATCAATGTTGAAGGTGGCAAATTAAGCGTCTTGAACAAGGATAACCGCAACTCTTACTTTATCATTGCTCCTCAAGGCGCGAAAACTGAGGGCAGTGTAAAGATCACTGTGAGCACCGACGAAATTGATGGCAAACCCATCAACAACGAAGAGGTAAGAGCAATACTTGAGAGCGTAGTTCTTAAGTAAGCGTCACGCTTTTTTTATACAAAAACCATCCCCACAGCCAAAAACTGCGGGGATGTTTTTTTGTGCTTACGGCTTATTGAAGCCATGTTTCACATTTCAAGTCGTTTAATAACTAATTTCTAAAAACCAATAAATCTGTGCTTATGAATCTTTCTACTGATGTGTTCTTTTGTTAGCAAATGCCGCACATTACTGAATCTCAATCATTGTGCGCTCCTTCTTCATCTCCTGAGGTTGGAGTTTGGGAAGAACAACCTTGAGTACACCGTTCTCAACTGTTGCGCTGATAGCCTCGCGGTTCACATCATCGGGAAGCAGCAATGTTTGATGGAACTTGGTGTAAGAGAACTCACGGCGCAGGTAGTGCCCAGACTCTTTGTTCTCCTCGGTATTCTCAACCTTCTTGTCGAGCTCAACTACCAAGTTGCGATCCTCATCAAGGCTTACCTTGAAATCTTCCTTGGTCATACCAGGGGCTGCGAGTTCCACGTCATACTCATCCTTCTTCTCAATAACATTGATGGCTGGTGCTGTGGTGTTGGCATTCACCTTTGGCAAAAAATCGGTGTCGAAGAAGTCGTTGAAAACATCGGGTAACCAGTTAGAATTTCTACGTGCAAGTAACATAATTTTATCTCCTATAATTTTAATGTTGTTAATATTTGTTTTCTAGGACCCGCTTGATGAATTGGTTAATGCCCAACTCCATTATCGGGTTCACTCCTATAGAAAGCAAACTCCTTGCCGCAATAAAAAAATGCACAATAATGTGACATTATTTCACATTTTGCGACACATTGTCATACTTAGCATAAGATTTGCCGCCATTTTGACAGTAATCTACTAATGCGGCACCGATAGGTACAACTTTGCGAGAGAACGTGGAATCAGTGGAATCGGTGGAATCAGTTTGCCTTGAGGCTGGATGGGCGCTGCGCTTAAAATTTATTGAAAATTTGATTGAAAATTGCATTGATGCTGGCTTTTGGGGACTGTCTGGAAATTAAAAACTCCTCGCTTGCGAGGCTTTGCGGCACCGATAGGTACAACTTTGTGAGAGAACATGGAATCGGTGGGAACATGGAATCGGTGGAATCAGTGGAATCGGTTGGTTCAGTTGGGGCGCGTGGGGCCGCGCTGCGCGCTAAAAATTACTGCCCTAAGGGCTAAGATTGGTAGTGTGGTGCCTACGGCACTAATATTTATTTTTGCGCTGCGCGCTAAGATGTCGCTGTGCATGGAATCGGTGGAATCAGTGGAATCGGTGGAATCAGTTGGTTCGGTGGGTTCAGTTGGTTCAGTTGGTTCGGTGGGGCCGCGCTGCGCGCTAAAGATTATTGCCCTTCGGGCTAAGATTGGTAGTGTGGTGCCTACGGCACTAATATTTATTTTTGCGCTGACGCGCTAAGATGTCGCTGTGCATGGAATCGGTGGAATCAGTGGAATCAGTGGAATCACTTGACTCACCTGGTTCACCTGACTCATTTTTATTAAACAACAAGGACAACTGAAGAACAAACATAACAACTGTTGTTTTGCCACTCCTTGCTAGTTTTTTATTTTGTTTTCTTTGTTTCATGGTTATATTTTTAATAATGTTCGTGTGTGCGCAAAGGTAAAGGGCGATGGGGTGTCGAGACAACATTAAAAAACACCGCAAGAGGACAATGTCTTGCGGTGTAATATTAATTGTCCTCATTGGGACATGAGAAGTAGGTTATTATTTGATTATCTTCTCGGTGGTGCGGGAGCCGTCGGTGTAGGTAGTAATCTTGAGGTTCACACCCTTGAATGGCTCGGCGCTCTCAATGCCAGCGAGGTTGTAGTAGCGCACGCTCTTGACCTGCGTGTCACCAGCGATGTTAGTGATAGCATTAAACTCCTCCTTCAATTGCTGAGCCTCGTCATAGGCACGGCCTTTATAGACAAGTTCGCCGTTTTCATAAACAGCCGAGAGACTCGCCATAGGGTTTATTGAAGTTATATAATCCCTATATGGAATGAGCAAGTCGCCAAAATTGCAGTCAACACCGATGCCTTCAATTGTCTTAAAACTGAGCCAAGGATACTCAGGATCATCAGGCGCGTCATAAGCTATTATTTGATAACCCTTTCTAATGGTTTGTCCTATTTCCACCTCAAATTCTTGGTATGTGTCGACCATACTATATTCAGAAATAGGATAGTTTAGCTCAGCAAATTCATCAACGTCATCAGGCAGAAACATTGGCTTGTTGAAGTCGTATAATGTTTCAGGAATATCCCACCAATAATAATGCTCATAATTTTTAATAGCGGTGACAATCTTATCTTCCTCTCTTACGTAGGCCACAAGACAAGGCTCTTGTGCAGTTCCAAGCTCATCATAATCGGTGCGGTAGATATTATGATACAATAGACCATTAATAGTTGTAGTGCCGTTAAACTCAAGAGTATAGAGAACAGGATGATGTATAATGTTTTCATTCTCGTCCTCAAAATGATGCCCCACATATTCCCAAACGACGCCTTCACGAACGAGGGGGACGTATTCATATTCAGCTGCGCTGGCGCTGGTCATCATCAGCATTCCCAGCAAGGTGAAAATAATCTTTTTCATAGCTGTTTATTTTTATGTGTTAAACTTATTTTATTGCAATGACGCAAAGTTATAAACATTTTTTTAAATTACCCCCCCATTTTGTTAAATCACGTTAAATTAAATGGTTTTGTCAGTATTTTTGGGGCTCAAAATCCAGCTCGTTTGACTCAATTTGAAACAATTGTTGCTGTGAATAATCTCACAAAGCTGCATCTATCGATGTCGAAAAGCTGGCTTACGCCAGAATATTTTTTCTTCGTAAGTCTCTCGAGGAGATGTTATCGACCTACTGGGATGTCGTAGCCCACGAGTCGGAAGGCCACCTTAAAGGGCGTCGCACTCTTGCGAGGCTTGGGGCCTGCATAGTAGTAGAACAGGCGCTGCACATCAAAGGTCTTGATAGCCACCAGTCTTGTCTCATGAGGCTTGAGGTCGACCTCGACAGTGGCGATGCGCTCGTGGAGCATCTCGCCGTTCATTTGCGAGTAGCGCATTAGCAGGCGCACGTGCGAGATGCGGTGGTTGGTGTTGTTGGTGACGAAGAACGACTCGCGCGAGTCGCTAGCCTTCTTGTTATAGCCCCTAAGCGTCACTGCGTTAGGCTCCAAATCACGAAGCAAAGAGTCGGGCACCACCCCAGCAGGAATCTCCTCAATCACCTGCGAGTTGTTCTTGAGTTGGGCTTGTGTTGTGCGAGTGCGTGCCATTGCAGTGAGAGCAAGCACTGCCATTATCATTATTACAACCTTTTTCATAGATATCTCACTTTATTGAATTTGTTGCCGTTGCCATCGGCAGGGAAAATCTTTTTGAAACCCACAGGAAGAGGCTCCTTCTCCACTTGAGGAACAACCGAAACACCTCGGAACAACGAGGGAAGAAAGCGGGCAAAATTCACCCTCAGCTTCACTTCCCAATGTGGAGGATCGAATGTGAGAGAAGTGCCCTCCTTGTTGAGAGTGGCAACGCACTCCAGCGGCCCACACAGCGTCACCTTGTTGCGCTGACTGTAGAGCCACAAGTGGAACTTGTTGTTGACAGCACTCTCCTCGATATAACCTATCACAGTGCCAGGCAAGAGCTCCAGGTCCTCGCTATCAATGAGCAACAACCGATAGCCTATCTTGTGTGACGGCTCGGGCTGCCAACGCTCAATGGTAAGAGTCATATTCTCGTTGGGGTAATACCATATTCCCTCCAGTGGCTGCAAGTCGCTCTCAAGCAACCTCTCACGTGCCACCCTCTCGTCATAGCCTGGAATAACCACGCTCTGCTCGGGCAAGTCGGTCTTAGCCCAAACAGCAATTACAACAAACAAAACAAATATGGAGAATAATAATCGCTTCATAATGAGCAAAGGTAAGATTTTTTGAACAATGAAGCAAGAATTTAATATAATAACATCGTTATTTTAGTCAAATAATGCTTTTGTGAGATAAAAATTTAATACATTTGCAAAAACAATACCTCCCATTTCTCGTCGATGAAAATTCAACACGCAATTAGAAATATTATTATCATTGTGTTTTGTCTCATTCCATTGAGGCATTGGGCGTTATCGTTTGACGAGATGTTATCGACGATGGATGCTACTTCATTGCCTCAAATTAACGTGATGCTCAATCTTGACTCATTGAGCTCAAACCAGTTCACGCCTGGAATGATAGTCATTGCCGAACACAATGGCGAGGAGATAATAACAACGCAGTACAACTGCCTGGTGCGCCACCGTGGCAAGACCGCCCTGCAATTACCCAAGATGTCGTTGAGCATCAAGTTAGTTGACGAGGAAGGAGAGAACCTCGATGTCAACTTGCTTGGACTACGAACCGACAACAGTTGGAATCTAGATGCCATGGGCATCGACAAGATGCGCATGCGCAACCGAGTGTGTTTCGACATTTGGAACGAGTACAGCCACACGATGTGGGACACAAAGTATGGCAACCGCAACGGTATTGTTGGAAAGATGGTAGAACTGTTTATTAATGGACAATATAATGGCATCTACCACCTGAGCGACAAAATAAACCGACAACTTCTCAACTTGCGTAAAGCCAAAACGAACGACGACGGCACCGTAACCGTTAAAGGCCTGCTCTACAAGGGAGCACATAACGGGATATCAAACAACTTGCTTGACTATATAGAAGACCGCACCGACACCACCCTGTGGAACACATTTGAGCTTCAATACCCTGATGATTATACTTGCCTGGCCAGCTGGCAACCGCTCATAGACCTCATCGACTTTAATGGCAAGACTGAACTTCCTTATTTTAGAGAGCATTACAACGAATGGTACTACACCGACAACCTTATTGACTACTTCATCTTGCTTGTAGCTTTCAATATAGACGACATGCCCTATAACAACACATTTCTCTCCATTCCCGACATTAACTTCGATCATCGATACATGATAACTCCATGGGACCTAGATGCATGCCTTGGGCGAGGCTGTGACGGTAGTCCTAGGCATATATTCTCCTATTTGAGCCAGCTCACCTCCAAAGCGCCTTACAATCGCCTTATCATTTATAATATTGACGGATTCAAGCAACTAGTTAAACAAAGATGGGATGAGTTGTCGAACACGGTGCTATCGCCCGACAATGTGGAGAGCCACATCACCGAGATTGCGCAACGCTACATCGAGAGCGGGGCTTGGCAACGTGAATATGAGCGATGGAAAGACGCATCGGATTCCAGAGTCATAATTGGAGAGAACCTGAACGATGAGGTAAATTATGTCATGCAATGGTACCGAGGGAATCACTCATCATTGAACGAGCAATTTGTGCGTTGGAGTAGTGATTATGTTGAGGATCCCAATATAATCACCTCGGCAGTAATTACTAGCATCTATAATTACCTGTTGGGAATCGACACTTCGGAGATTGATAAGGTGGACATAAACAAAGATGGCATCGTCACTGCAGCCGATATCACTGCCGCCTATGATATCATGTTGAATAATAACTTTTAGACCAAAGGGTGAGACTAATGGGTTTTTACTTTGTGGCAAACTTGCAAGCGAACTTTTGCATTTTGAAAAAACACACCGAATTTCGTGCTCATCTCACATTGTATTAGAAAAAAAATAATTATTTTTGCACATCAAATATCATTACCATGATAAAAGATAGATTTCTACATATTGTCTTATTGTGTATGTTGCCATTGATTGGATGGGGGCAAAACTTCTCGGAGATGGCGGCCAACATGAACGAGATGTCGTTACCGCTAGTCAACGTGGAAGTGGATATTGACTCGGTGAATAAAGATAATTACACACTGGGAGGAATCACTCTCCTCGAGTACAAAGGTGACACAGTGAAGCTTGACACATTCAACTGTCAAGTTAAATATAGAGGAAACTTCGCGCTATCGCTTCCCAAAAAATCCTTCAACATCAAGCTTGTTGATGAAGAGGGTGAAAAGCTCGATGCCAACTTATTAGGCCTGCGCACCGATAACACTTGGATTCTTGACGCCATGGGCATCGACAAGCTGAGGATGCGCAACCGTGTGTGCTTCGACATCTGGAACGAATTCAGCCACACGATGTGGAACACCAACTATGGCAACCGCAACGGCACAGTGGGCACAATGGTTGAAGTGTTCATCAATGGTGAATACCATGGCCTCTACTGCTTGAGCGACAAAGTCAACCGTCAGCTGCTAAACCTGCGCAAGGCCAAGGTGGAGGACGACGGCTCGGTGACGGTGAAGGGATTACTTTACAAAGGCATAGCTTGGTCGGCTCTCACTGGTTACCACGAATGCAGCACTGACTCGGTGGTTTGGGACGCTTTCGAGCTTCAATACCCCGATGAATACCCATCGCTCGAAACGTGGCAGCCTCTTATAAATCTCATGGACTTCAACTGTGAGACCGAAATGGATTACTTCACTGAACACTATAACGAGTGGTATTATGTAGACAATCTTGTTGATTACTGGGTTTTTCTAATAGCATTTGGCCTCGACGACATGCCATATAAGAACACCATTCTTTCCACGCCCGACATCAACTTTGATCACCGCTTCATGATAACTCCATGGGACCTTGATGCATGCCTGGGAAGGAACTGGTATGGTGGCTTGATTGATGGCTACCTTTTGGTGACTCGACTCGACGGCTTGGCACCTTTTAAACGACTCAAGGTGAACAACATTGATGGTTTCAAGCAGAAACTGGCACAACGTTGGCAACAGCTAATTGAGAACCAGCTTGCGCCCAGCAATTTAGAGAGCCACATCAATGCCATAGCACAGCGTTTTGTTGAGAGTGGTGCATGGCAACGAGAGTATAATAAATGGAAAAACACTAACGTCAGAATTGGGCAAAACCTTGAAGAAGAAGTGCAATATGTCATCAATTGGTATATTGGCAACCTTGCCTACGCCAATGAACACATTGAGGTTTGGAGTGAAGATTATGATCCTCTTAGTCACGTCGACATAGGCACTATAACTAGCATTTACAATTACCTCTTAGGCACTGATACAACATTTTATGAGAAGTTGGATCTCAACCGAGACGGCACTATCAACACTACCGACATCACTATAGCTTACAACGTGCTTTTGGAACAAGAATAAACAGTTCCTTAAAACAACTTGTGACAATTAGTTGTTGGACCAAACAGCAAAAAGTCAGGAATTTACTTTGTTGCAAACTTGTAGGTGAGTCCAAAACTTAATATTTCCTTGAACTGCCAGAATTTCCAATCTTCATTCCAAGGTCTAGACTTGTCGTATCTCAAGTGAGTGAAAATTTGGGTGCTCAGGTGACTGCTAACAAGGAACGCGAAGGTGTTTTCCCAATCACCCTGCACGTACTTGTAGTCGGTGAAAGCATAGAACCTTGTCTTCCAACTGATGCTCGGCGTGATTTTCCATTCAAATTTCAATTCAACGGTGGAACCGAAACTGTGCTTTGTGTGCTTGCCAGCATCAATGCCAAACTTTGTTGGGTCGAGCTTAACAATGTCACGGCAAATTTTCAAGTTGTAGGATAACGGAGCTATCGACAGATTTAGAGTCTTATAGCCGTCTTTGTCCTTGTAATTGTAGGTCATACCGAGACCCACATTCAGCTCTCCCGACGAGAGGAACGATGCAGCCAAAGTGCGGGTGTTGGTAATGTAGGAATTAAGCAACTGAGTCTTAAATAACAGAGTTGCCGAATAATACCAGTTTTTCACCGCCTTGTATCCCAGTTGTGAATTGAACTGGAAGTTATCCTCATTAATGCTGTAACTGCGCAGACTGTCGCCCTTGGCTGTTGCCAAGCCCAAACGATAATGCAAAGTGTTGTTAAACAACCAATTTGGGTGCAACTTTTGATTCAGGTTGCAGTCCCATTGCACATCGGCAAGCAAGTTGAGATTGTTCTCGCCACCCTGATACCAGTTGCTGCTAATGAAAGCCTGCGTTCCATGCAGACTCCCAACAAAAGAATGCAGCCAATTGTGCATCTTCACTTCTCGGCGATCAATAGGCTTGAACATCCCACCATCAATAATATTAGCCTCTACCTCCAGCTCTGTTGCCGAGGGGTCGGTTTCCACCACTACCTCCTTAGGAGGCTTGGGCAACAAATCCTTGTTGAACCGCACCATCTCGGGGTTATCAATCATAAGACGATATCGGGTGTCGTGAACCCTGTTCCACTGGTTGCGTGCCTTGTTGAGCCACTGAGAGTCGAGGACCAGGCCTTGTGCATTGGCTTCGGGTGCCGGCACAGCTGGCGTGACCGTTGAGTGCTGCTTATCAAAAACTAGCGGCATGAGCACATATTGGCTAGTGCTATCGCTTTGAGCCCGTGCCACTTGCGGCGCAATCACAACAACCACAAGCAACAAAAGCAATCTTATGTATTGAAAACCATTTTTCATTATTATCTATCTTAGTAAACAAACACAAAGCATTTAGTGCAAATTAATCCTCCTCTTCCTCTTCGAGGAGCTCGGGGTTGAGCATGTCGTCATCACCCTGCAGGTAAAGGGTGTGCTTGTTGAGAGCATCGGGATCGAGCTCACATGCAAGCTGCATAGCACGATATTTTGGTCTTAATACCACTAATTCTACCAAATAGGCTATCACAAACCACACTCCACAGAGCACCCACAGAGCAACATAGAAGTCATGCATCTGCGATAACGATGCACCATTGACCTGCATCTGAACATAGGCTGTCGAACCCCAGTAGCCAGGAATCATCCTGCTAATCACATCCCAATAGGGAGCAATTTGGTAATGAGGCCACGAAACACCTGTGAGAAAAACAAAGATGAGCGAAGTAAAGGCAAGAAGCAAGAACACGCCCTCACGGTTATTGACAAACACGCGTAGAGACTGCCCCATAAACGACGAGGCGAGCAGGAACGGGAACATAATCAGTGCTATCTCGATGAAGCTACCGTTCATCGGGAACTTGAAAATCAAGGGAACAATGTGCAAAGCAAAAATCGCCGGGAGCAAATAGTAAAACAAGTGCACAAGCGCCTTGCCAATAATCATTGCTCCTGGCAGCGCCTTCACTTCATCGAGGCGGTCGATGCCGCGGTTGCGACGGCGACGTCCCATGCCTCCAGCATGATTCATAGCGATACCCATTATCATGCCCTGTTGAATTACATACACGAGAATGAAAGGCAGCACCGCCGAGGCAATACCCATCGCCGTGTTGCCCAATGGCACCTGGCGGCTCTCGACAAGCCCTCCATCCATGCTGATAACATTTGCCATCTTGGCCCCCTGAAGTTTGGAGCACATCTCCATCTGCACACTGGTGAGTGCCGTGAGCATAGCTTTGTATCTCATCATCACGCTCATGTCGGTGTAAAGCGAGACATGCCCCTGATTGCCACGCATTACCTCGGTCTCAAAGTTTGCAGGGAAATAATAAATGCCATAACATTCTTTGGTAGCCATCTTGTGCTTGGCTTCATCCATATTGCTTGCGTAGCCCTTGACCTGAACGTCGGGCGTGGCATCAAGCTGTCGTATGAACTCACGACTAAGAGCCGAATGGCTGTCGTCAACCACAACCACCGCCTCGTCGCGCACTACCTCAGGATTGTAGATGAGCGAGTAAAGTGGAGGATAAACAATTGCAAGCACAACAAAGAAAATAATCACTGCCTCATCTCGAAAGATGAGCTTAAACTCCTGTATCATCGAGAGTCCAATGCTGTGCAGCCACCCTATTTTTTCGCCATCTCGCTTCATCATTGATTATGGTATATAGAATGGATTAAGACAGTGCTTGCGCAACTTCCACAACATAGTCACCGGCAATAAGCTGTAGACTATCAGTATTATATAGTAGTAACGCGAATAATACAAATCGATGCCGTTCAAAGCTTGGTCAACGTAAATCAAGAAGTAATACTTGATTGGCATCAGATAACCCAATGGCATCACCCACGAATACATGGCTTCCTCAGGAAGTGAGAAACCACAAAAGCTGAACGACAACATTCCCAACAACGTGCATATTGTAGAAGCATACCTGAAGTTAGGCACCAAACTGATGATAAACAGAGCAAAACCCTGGGAAGCCAACACCAGCAGAGCCATTGCCGCTATCATGTTCCACGGATTGCAGTTGAGAGGAAACCCATACTTCACATACATCATGTACTGTATCCAAAGTCCAACATTAATGAAGACAAACGTGTGCGGGAACAACTTGGTGAAGGTGGCAAGGACAATTGAATTGTCGGCAGTGCGCAGCCAGTTTCGGCTGGTGCCTGCGTGCCACTCCATGCCAATGCTGAACACCGTGATGAGCATAACAATCAATGCCAAAAGGCACGGCACAAACGATCCACTCAGGTAATAATTGTAACTCAACCAAGGGTTCTTGAGGGGATGCACATGAGTGACAATTGGCTGCAATGTGGCACTCACCATCTCTTTGGGAAGACCCAATGTGGTGAGCACAGTGCTCACGATGCCTCCGTTGGCCAGCACAGTAAGGGTTTTGAAGCCTTTAAACTGCATCGAGGCCGGTGCAAAAAAGGAATAGTTGATATAGTAGCTCAGGGTGGGTTTCTTGTTGCTCAACGCCTTGGTTGAGAAGTCGCTGGGAATGAAAAAGAAGCCATAAATCTCGCCACGCTGCACAGCATCGATGGCATCGTGATAATTGTCATAGTTCTTGACGATGTTAACCTGCTGAAAAGCGCCAAGGTTGCGAGTAAGCTTGCGCGACAGGTCGCTCTTGTCAAGGTCGACCATTCCCACCGGTGTGCGCTGCACCACTCCGTCCTCCATCAGGTCGAAGAAGAACCACGCGCTCAACAGCGGCACAATCACCATCATGCAAATGTATAATGGTCGTCTAGCCAGCTGTTTCCAGCCCCTTATTATCGAGTTGACAAGAATCCTTAACACTTCGCTATTATTTCAAGATTACCGACATTCCCGGGCGGAAGTTCGGGATTGTTCTCTCGGGACGCGCTTTGACCTCAAAGGTCTTACTATCGTAGTCGCCATAGGCCTTGGTAGCGCCCCAGGTGGCATAGCTTCCCATGTCGTGAACTTGGAATATTCTCATCTTAACCTTCTTGTTGTCAAGAGCAGGAATCATCACATCAATCTCCTTGCCCAAAGGCAGGTCGTTGAGCTTCTCCTCACGCACATTGAACGTCACCCACATGTCTTCGGTTTGAGAGATTGTCATGATGGGAGAACCCATGATAACCAGCTCGCCCAAGTGGGGATAGATGCTCTCGACTTCACCGTCGCAGGGCGCGATAAGATACTTGTCCTCAAGCACAGCCTCTACCTCGCGCACAGTGGCTTGTGCCACATTCTCCATGCCTCTCGAGGCGGCCTTGTCCTCTTCTTGAGCACCATTCTGGGCCATGAGCAACTGTGCTTCGGCGGCCTCGACAGCCGCTGTGGCGGTTCCCACTGTGGCGGTGGCGGCATCGAGGGCAGCCTTGGCCTCGTCGCGCTTTTGCTCGCTCACCACGCCTTCGTTGTAGAGGTTGTTGAGTCGCTCATAGGTCTTGCGGGTGATTTCCTCGGCGGCAATGGCTTGCTGACGAGCCGATTTGGCCTGCTCAACCATCTTGCGCGCTGTCTCAATTATCTCGTAACGCGTTCCCCGTTCAACCTTCTGGTTCTGGCTGGCAGCCACATTCTTCATCTCTTTGGCCTTTGACAAGGTGGCGTCGGTGGTCGATGAATAAATCTTGGCAAGGCGCTGCCCCTTGTGCACATAGTCGCCTTCCTTGACATAAAGCTCCACCATGCGGCCTGCGAGCTTGCCACTCACGCGCACCACCTCGCAGTCGGCCTGGCCTTGTATGGTTTTGTCGGCAGGACGCAGATGCATTATGCCCCAAATCGCCATTCCCGCAACCACAGCCACAAGGATGAGCATCGCGCCAATCAGCGACAGACGCTTGGCCTGCCTAATCTTGCGACGCTTGGCCTTCACGGCGTTGGCATCGGACTCAGCATTTTTGGGCTCATTGGAGTTGATGGGCTTGAAAGGCTCGGTAGGGCCCAACTTTTCTTCCTCGTTCTCGGGAGTGGTCTCGGCAGCAGGCAATTCGGCCTCGATGAGGTTGGCTTCACCACTTGCCTGTGGCGCGGTGGGCTGCTGCTCGGGTGCTTTATTTTGATTTTTCTTCATAATGTCTATTTAGCATAAAATCAATACTTCATTTGGCCAGTAACCTTCGAGAGGTAAACGTTGCACATCATCACGTCGATTTCGGCATCTATCTTCTCGCTATGGGCCATGAGCCAAGCGGTCTGTGCTGCGAGCACATCATCGCTAGTCGACATCCCCTCACGGAATGCCAGCTGGGCGATGCGCAGGTTCTCGTCGGCCTTCACAAGGTTGGCCTTGGTCATCTCAAGGGTTTTGAATGCCTCCTGATACTTGAAATTGGCCTGTGCAACCTGCAACTCGATTTTCTCCTTCACCTCTTCCATCTCAAGATGCTTAATCTTGGCATCGACAAGGGCTGCCTTGTACTTGTTGCTTAACCCGCCCCAATGCCAGATGGGGATTTTGACTATCGCACCAATGGCATAATTGAAACCAAACTCCTTTTTGAAACCATTATAGACATGAGGATTGGAGGTGAAAACGCTACCCACCGCAGCAATGGTAGGCAACATCTCGCTGCGGGCAACCTTTGCCTTCTCGTCAAAGACTTTCACCCCTAGGGCGAGAGCGCCATAGTCCTTGCGCCTGTCATAGACCTGCGCCATGTCGATTGTCGAGGGATAGAGCTGCACACCCAGGTCGCTACGGCCCTCGTCGGCAAGCGTCATGGGCTCGTCGAGTGGCTCGCCACACAGCTGAGCGAGTGCCATGCGCGAGAGCGCGAGGCCGTTCTTCACTTTGGTCAGCGCCACGCTGGCCTCGTTTACTTTAACGTCAACGCTCAGCAGGGTTGCCCGTGTGGTTACACCCTGCTCAAGCATCTTTTTCACATCGTCGTCAAGATTAGTGACAAGTTGCAGATAGCTCTGGGCAAGTTGTTCTTTGGCCTTGAGCGATACCACTAGCCAGTAGGCCTGGTCCACCTCAACAATCACGTCCTCGGCCTTGCGATCACGCAAGAGCTGGGCTATATCGTGAGCATAGTTGGTGATTTGGTTCAGGGCTCTGATTTTGCCTCCCATATAGATGGGCTGCGTCACGAGCACTCCTGCTGCAAAGATGTTGTGCGTGTCGAAGGTAAGAGCATCTTTCACCCTCTGGGTCACGGCGTTGACCTTTCTACCCTCAATTGAGACGCCCACACCACTGGCGGCATCAATCACGAAGTCGTAGTTGCCTGTGGTGGGGTTGAAAAACTGGGTGGGGGTTATATTGTCGATGTCAACTAGCGACACGTTGCGGCCCATGTGGAGATAAGTCCCAACAAAGTCCACACGAGGCTTATAGGCCGCCTGAGCCTCACGCTGCCTATAGCCGGCTTGCTCCACCTTGAGCTGCTCAACAGCCATCAACTTGTTGTTGCGCAGGGCCATGTGGCGGCACGAGTCTAGGCTCACCTGAGCCACTGCACTCATGGCACCCAGCACTAGCACAGCCACCACCATTAGTCTTCTTGCATCCATCTCCTATGTTTATCTAAAATATAAATATTTATTATTACATTAAGTCTGCAAAATTATTAATTACCTACATAAAATGCAACTTATTAATCAATCAGATGGCCACAAAAGGGAGATTCAGGACATTAATAAAGCAAAACGGGACAACCTAAATTAGGGAGCATCTACCGCCTCAACCACATAGCCACGAGAGCGCAACAGCTCAATCAAACCTTGATCGCCAACCAGATGGGCGGCACCAACCACAATGAGCATGCTCTGGACAGGTAAAGTGGCAACTATCTTATCCATCCACTTGCGGTTGCGTGAATAGGAAATGCGTTCTATACTCTCACTACTCATACCCTTTTCAGGGTCAAAAAGATGTTGTTCCAGAGCTTTAAGATCCTGACTGTGATACAAGTCACACAATCTGCGATTGTTCTCGGCAAATTCCTTGTCCTTTGAGCACATTTCCACCAGCGCTCGAGCCTGCTCTTGCAAGGTGCTGCCATAAGCTATCGACAACTGCTGCTCCACAGTCTCAAAACCGCCCACATACTTGCCAAGCTCGCTGCCGCGACTCTGCACTGCCATATCAATGCCACCTCCTGCAAGCGACTTGAAATCAGGGAAATACTTAGCCATCTGCATTGCTTCAAGCTGCATGACAATAGCCATGGGTTTTAACTTGCTAAGTCGGTCAAGGCCTATTATTCCCATCATGTAACTCTTGACCACTCCGTCAACCATCTTGTATTCCTCGGGAGTTAACAGGCGGTCGATAGTGCTATCGGCAGGAGCCAGTGACTCCTTGAGCACCTTGCTTATCACATTCTTGCTCATTATCTCATCTTGCACCACCTCGCCATAGATGGCGTCGACACAGCCTATTACCTCGTTCAGACCAGGCACGCTATCAATGTAGCTGGACGTCTCAAGGTGAATAGTGCCAAACAGATAAGACGGCTTGTAGCAATTACCGCCTGTGATGCGCCACAACAGTTGAGCTTGTGCCGTGGTGGCACAGAATATAACCAACAATGAAATTAACAATTTTCTCATCACGCTACTATCATTTTTGTTTGTTATTTTTGACCACAAAAGTAGGCTTTTTTGCACAAAACCACAAATAATAATGACTCCTTTCAAAAAAATTACCTAATCATAGTGATTGCCCGCCCAGCAAATCACCCATAACTTTGCATCGTGAAAATTTTAAAGTGAATTAGTTATTAGTTGAACTGTTAAACATACTTCAAAGAAAAAAAATAGAAAAATAGTTAAGTAAACAATAAAAGACCCGCACGATGTGAATCGCAGCGGGCTCTTTTTTTAACATCTATAAAGACCTCGTGAAGAAAAAGGGACGGTTCTTTTTTCCTCAATTTCATTGATTTTGAAGAAAAAGGGACGGTTCTTTTTTCTTCAATTCACATTATTTATTTATCTTTGCAGTCACATACACGAACATCCACATAAACTGAAAATAAACATTATGCCCCGTACTCAACGAATTCCAAGTCCAACAGGAGTTTATCACGTAATGATGCGTGGAATCAATAGAGAAAACATCTTCCATGATGAACTTGATTTCCTTAAAATGGAAAAAATATTACGTTCTCTTGCTAAGCCTGTTGATAAAAAGGGAGTCCCCACTCCACCTCTTTGCAAAATCTTTGCTTATTGCATCATGACTAATCACATCCATTTACTAATAGCCGAGCTCTCCGAGCCTATTAGTTTAGTGATTAAACGTTTAGGCATTGCCTATGCTAGCTATTACAACAAGCGCCGACAAAGAACTGGCCCCCTCTTTGAGGGCAGATTTAGAAGTGAGCCTGTCGACGAATGTGACTATTTCATTACATTGCTTCATTATATACATTACAACCCAGTAAAAGCCGGCATGACAAGCAAACCTGGATGGTATAGATGGAGCAGTTGGCATGAGTATGAACTCCCCGAAGATATGGTTGACAGAGGATTCTGCCAACAAAACATACCCTTCAAAAACTACATAAGATCACAAGTAAAAGAAATTGTTTTGTCAGCCGAAGATCCCAAGAATTTCGTTTCAACTGTTGATAAACAACGACTTAACAATAAAGAGGCCGAAACCTTTATTAAAAATCTTGTTCCAGAACAATTTAAAGACCAGGATTTAAAGACCTTACCAAAAGTTGAGAAATTAGCCATTTCAAATAAAGCACAAGATTATGGCATAACTTATTCTCAAATAATTAGCATTTTAGGCCTAAATAAATCCTCCATCTACAGGGGAAAACTGAAAAACAACCGACTAGCAAAATGAAGAAAAGGGGACGGTTCCTTTTTCTTCATTTTTAAAAAAGCCCAGAATTGAATAAAAAAAGCCTCTTTATGCTCAGTTTGGGTGTGCAAAGAGGGCTCGTAGGAAAAAATTGTGATGATATAGTTCACTTGATTTAGGGAAAAGTATTATCTTTGCAATTTGTAAAGTAAATATTATATAATAAAAAACAAAAATATAGAGAGAGTGGACACAAGATATATATTCGTGACAGGCGGCGTAGTGTCGTCGCTGGGCAAGGGTATCATCTCGTCGTCGATAGCGCGGTTACTCCTCTCGCGAGGATTCAACGTGACGATGCAAAAGTTTGACCCCTACATCAACATTGACCCAGGAACATTGAACCCCTATGAGCACGGCGAGTGCTATGTGACCGTGGATGGCCATGAGGCCGACCTCGACCTTGGCCACTATGAGCGCTTCACCAACATCAAGACCACTCGCGCCAACAATATCACCACTGGACGCGTGTATCAGAGCGTGATCGACAAGGAACGCCATGGCGACTTCCTGGGCAAGACAGTGCAAATCATCCCTCACATCACCGACGAGATAAAGCGCTGCGTTAAGTTGTTGGGAAGCACAGGTAAATATGACTTTGTGATAACCGAGATAGGCGGCACGGTGGGCGACATTGAGTCGCTGCCATTCCTCGAGGCCGTGCGCCAGCTCAAGTGGGAGCTTGGACGCAACTGCGTGGTGGTGCATCTCACCTATGTGCCCTATATCAAGGCTGCCGGCGAGCTCAAGACCAAGCCCACGCAGCACAGCGTGAAGCAGCTGCAACAGGTGGGAATTCAGCCCGACGTGCTCGTGCTGCGCACCGAGCTCGAGCTGCCCGCAGCCCACTGCCGCAAGGTGGCACAGTTCTGCAACGTGAGCCCCGACGCCGTGACACAAAGCCTTGACGCTCCCAGCATCTATGAGGTGCCCTTGATGATGCACCGCCAGCGTCTGGACCAAATCATTCTTGAGAAGACAGGAACGCCCTATAGCGGAGAGCCCGACCTGAAAAAGTGGAATTTCTTCCTCGACAAGCTTCACAATGCCAAGCAGGAGGTGAAGATTGGCCTGGTGGGCAAGTATGTGGAGCTGCAGGACGCTTACAAGAGCATTGACGAGAGCCTGTTCACCGCAGGCGTCTACCAAGACCACAAAGTGAAAATCACCTATATCTCAAGCGAGAAAATCAACGACGACAACGCCGAGGCGCTGCTGAGCAACATGGATGGTGTGATTGTGGCGCCCGGATTTGGGCAGCGAGGCACCGAGGGCAAATTTGCCGCGCTCAAGTGGTGCCGCGAGCACGACATGCCCACATTCGGCATTTGCTACGGCATGCAATGCATGGTGATTGAGTATGCCCGCAACGTGCTGGGTTTAGCCGACGCCAACAGCGTGGAAATCAACCCCAAGACACGTCACAACGTCATCGACCTGATGGAGGAGCAAAAGAGCGTGACCAACATGGGTGGCACTATGCGTTTGGGAGCTTATGCCTGCCACTTGAAAGATGGCACGAAAGTTGCTAAAGCCTATGGTAAGCTCGACATTGAGGAGCGCCACCGCCATCGCTTTGAGTTCAATGACGAATTCCGCAAGCAGTTTGAGGATGGTGGCATGATATTTGCCGGCGAGAATCCCGAGACCCATCTTGTTGAGGTGATGGAACTTCCTGACAAGAAATGGTACATAGGCACTCAATATCACCCTGAGTACAGCAGCACAGTGCTCATTCCTCACCCATTGTTTATGGACTTTGTGCGCGCTGCGATTGAAAACAAGAACAGCCATTGTTAGCTTCCTTTTTCATCGCTACATCGAGGATGATAGAAAATATCAAATTGCTGAGACACAAAACTAAATAACATTAAAATTTGAAATAAAAAAGTAACAAGAGATATCAATAAATTATGGACAAAAACACGGTAATAGGAATGCTGCTCATGTGTGCGGTGATTTTTGGCTTCATGTATTTTCAGCCAAAAGAAGAAACCCCTCAAAACAAGCAGGCATCTGCCACCACCGAGAAGACAAAAGACCAGTCGGCCAATGCCAGCATCGACACGCTCACCAGCGACGAGATGACATTGCTCGACACTCTAACTGCAAAGAACGGAAATATCACATTTGAAGGAGTAAAACTCATCAGTCAAGAGGGCAAAGCCACCGGCACTGTGCAAGTTGAGAACAAAACCATCGACCTGTCGACGCTCACCCAGGCCAAGACCGACGACCCACGAAGCCAGAACCTGGCAGTGCAGGCCGTGAGGAACGTTATCAGCAAATATGCCCAAGCCTCGGCTTTCAGCTCCAACCTCACTGGCGAGGCCAAGACGGTAACGCTTGAGAACGACTCGCTCAAGATTGAAATAAGCACCAAAGGCGGCATGCTCACACGTGCCACCCTCAAGGGCTATAAAGCCTATCGCACGCAAGAAGACTACAAAAACAACAAGAGCGTGCCCGTCGAGATAATAACTCCCGAAAACAACCAATATAGCTTCATCCTCAACTCCACCACGCAACGTTACGACACTCGCGACTTCTTCTTCACCCCCGAGCAGCAAAACGACTCGTCGGTGACCATGACACTCAATCTAGAAGGAGGAGCCAAGTGGAGCTTGCGCTACACCCTTGTCAACGGCAGTAAAGACAAGAAAAATGCCAACGACCGCGACACCTACATGGTGCGAATGGAAGTGCTGCAGCAAGGCATTGACAAGGTGATTCCCTCCAACATGAGCACTATGGACTTCTCTTGGAACCAAAAAATCAAGCGACAAGAGGCAGGAAAGCAGTTTGAGGAGCGAAACAGCGCACTCTACTGGAAAATACAAGGCGACAACGACGATGTCAACAACCTGAGCGAGAACGGCAGCAAAGAAGAGAAAGTGCAAGAGCGCATCAAGTGGATATCGGGCAAGAGCCAGTTCTTCTCAACCGTGCTCATCGCCAACCAATCGTTTAACGGAGCTCAATTCAAGAGCACTGCCTTTGAGAAAGACAAGAATCCCAAAGACTATGACCAGTATCTCAAAGACATTAGCGTAGATGCAACTTTAGACTACAGCTCACTGAATCCTACCCCAGCCTCATTCTACTTCTACTTTGGCCCTAACCGCTACGCACTGCTCTCGAGCTACGACAAGTTCTCACCACAAGAAGACCTGCATCTCACCCGACTGGTATCGCTCGGATGGACATTGTTCCGCTGGATCAACTCGGGAATCGTGATGCCAGTGTTCAACTGGCTATGCAAGTTTGGATGGAGCCTGGGAATCGTGATTCTCGTTCTCACCATCCTCCTCAAGCTCGCGTTGTGGCCACTCACCTACAAGAGCTACATGTCGCAGGCTAAGATGAAAATCCTGCAACCCGACATTCAGGCCATCAACGAGAAGTATCCCGACCCCAACGATGCAATGAAGAAGCAACAAAAGACCATGGAGCTTTACAAGCAGGCTGGAGCCAACCCCATGGGTGGCTGCTTGCCCATGCTTCTGCAAATGCCATTCCTCATTGCAATGTTCTGGTTCTTCCCATCAAGCATCGACCTGCGAGGACAGTCATTCCTGTGGGCTCCTGACTTGAGCGCCCCCGACGCCATCATCTCGCTGCCTTTCAGCATTCCATTCCTGGGTGACCACTTGAGCATCTTCTGCTTGCTGATGACAGCGACCAACATTGGTTATACCTATATTAATATGCAGTCGCAGTCTTCGAGCCAGATGCCCGGCATGAAGTGGATGATGTACTTGATGCCACTCATGTTCCTCGTGTTCTTCAACACCTATGCAGCTGGACTTAGCTACTACTACTTCGTATCGCTCCTGATCACTATCATCCAGACCTATCTCACTCGCATGATGGTCAAGGAAGACAAAGTGAGAGCCGTCATGGCCGAGAACGCCAAGAAACCCAAGAAGAAGAGCGGTTTCATGGCACGACTCGAGGAAGCTCAGCGCCAGCAGCTCGAGCAGCAAAAGCGCGCCGCCAAGGGTGGAAGCAATTCTAAGCGTCGCCGATAAACTTTTAGTATTCCTTAATGTCAAATAATAAAAACACAACTTTAAAACTATGGCAACAACTTACAAATGCCCTAATTGCGGCAACACAGTAATTTTAGAACAACCTGTAGAGACCATCACGTGTCCCTACTGCAACACAAACTTCAACACTGCCATCAACCAGCAACCACCACAATTCGGTGGAAATCAGCAGCAATATGGTCAGCAGCAGCAACAACAATATGGCTACCAGCAACAGCCCTATGGAGGGCAACAATATGGATACCAGCAGCCTCCCAGCAACGACGTCTTTGCCGAGGGTCCTTCGGGAAAGAGCCGCGGCATCGCTGCCTTGCTAGCGATTTTCCTTGGAGCAATTGGCATTCACTACTTCTATCTGGGCAAGACCACTCCAGGAATCGTGTTCCTAGTGGCAAGCCTAATCAGCTGTGGCATTCTGGCTGCCGTGACTAGCATCATCGGCCTTATTCAGGGCATCATGATGTTCACAATGAGCCAGCAAGAATTTGAGAACAAGTATGTGAACCCAGCCGTCTCATTCCCATTGTTCTAAGCCACCATTCGCACAACTCACCATGAACGAGAAAACACATCAGCTGGCACAACAGGCCAAAAAGGTCAAAATGACCAAGAAGGCACAAAAAGACAAGGCCGACCGCAGGCGAAGGTTGCTAAAAACCTTCGCCATAGGCCTGAGTGTGCTGCTTGTGTTACTCGGTGCGGTGTTGTTCTGGGGATATAAAAACCGCACGTCCATCTTCCACTGGATGAGAGGAGAAATAGTCATCAACCGCGACAAGTATCCAATAGTTGGTATCGACGTTAGCGCTCACAATGGTGACATCGACTTCCAAAAGGTGAAAGAGGATGGATATTCTTTCGTTATAATCAAAGCTTCCGAGGGCGTCAGTCACCACGACTCCAAGTTTGACATCAACTATGACAACGCTCGCAATGCGGGACTAAAAGTTGGTGCCTATCACTTTTTCCGCAAGAACACCGACGGACTGAACCAAGCCAAGAACTTCCTCGAGACCATTGGCTGGCGCAAACTTGACCTTCCGCTAGTGATCGATGTCGAGGACTGGAGCAACGACAAGAACGTCAAGGACGACCGCACCCAAAAGCACCTTGATGCAATGATCGACAACTTGCGCTCTCGAGGGCTCAAAGTGATGGTCTACACTAATGGCGACGGTTACAAAAAGTATATTAAGGACGGACAGGTCAACATCAACCTGTGGCTGTGCGCTTTCCGCAGCCCCGATAAGTTGAGGCACATACCACACCAAATGCAGCAATACAGCCACTGGGGAAGAGTGAAGGGAATTTGGGGCGATGTCGACCTCAACGTGTTCAACGGCTCACGAGAGCAATGGGACAAATGGCTCCAGGACCTTACTCCCTATCAGATTGAAGATTCCTACATCGACACCACTCTAATCAACGAAGACCAAGAATTTTATATTATCGACGATGAACTATAAGAAATATCTCTCCATAGTAGCAGCTTTATTGCTCTCGCTCGCTGCCACAGTGCAAGCCAAGGTCTACACCTGGGACAAATTCAACATTGCATTCGAGGCACCCGAGGGCGGACACGTGCCCTTCACATTCTTCCAGGATCCTAACTCGGCGCAAGTCGACTGGGACGAGATGGTAATGACACTGCAACGTTACACCAAGAACAATAACACCAACAAGAAAAACCTCAACGAGCGACTCAAGAGCCGAGCCCTCGGCTTCAACATGTATGACACCAGGCTATTTGAAATAAAAGTCAAAGGATTCAAGTGCTACTCTCTCGAGGGAACGATGCCCGACGGCACGCGATGCCTCATTAACTATCTCGTGAGCGACAAAACGCCAACAGTGCTTGAAGTCGTCATCAACTACCTGCTAGGAAACCAAGAAGTGGCAGAAGACATCATCAAGAGTTTCTCGGAGAACAACAACCAAAAGCCCAACGAGCGCGAGAAACCCAAGCAAAAAATCCAAAAGAAAGAGGACGCCGAGAAACAAGAACAAGAACTCAAGAAAGAGAAACGACGCCAAAACGAAAAAGTCTACGAGTGCTAACACTCTATGATTTCAATATAAAAACGCCACAAGATTCTTGTGGCGTTAATTGTCTTTTATAGTGCAATCTATTTAGAACTTGAACTTGTAGCCCACTCCCAGGATGTGAGAGTCGCGGTTGTTATAGTCATCGTCCTCATAGATGTCTTGATAGCGGTAGAACACGTCAAGCGTGTTGTGCTTGTTGATTTTGAACTCACAGCCAGCCGTGTAACGAGCCTTGAAATCATTAGAGATGTAGGCCTCGGCCGACACATATGGCTCCCACCAAGCCTTCTTCTTATCATAGCTTAGCTGCAGCCTCGAGCGCACAACGTTCTTCCCCTTGCCTTTCACTGGCTCGAGGCGATCCTTTTTCCAATCGTAGGTCACATCGGGCACCTCAGGGCGATAGGTGTACTGCCAGCGCTCACGCAGCGAAATCTTTACGTTGCCAGCCTTAAACGTGGCGATAACCGACGCATAAAGGCGGTGCTTGGTGCCCCAGTAGGCCTCGGTTTCCTCCTGCTTAGCCTCGTCCCACTCGTGGAGCGAGTAGTCGCGCATAAACTTGTAGCCAGCGTCAAACTTCAACGTGGGAAGCACCTTGTACTCGGCGCCCACGGCAATGTTCCAACGGCTGGGAGCGCCCCATCCCTTGCCTTCCTCGATATTGTCGCGCAGGCGGTATTCAAACTCGGCGCCAACGCTCCATTTCTTATTGATTTTCTTGTCAACGCCAACAGTCATCCACAGGCCGAAGTCCTTGCCACTCTTGCCCGGGAATTGTGCACTTGCTGGCAGTGCAACAGCAGCGCACAATGCCACTGCTGCAGCGAGCTTCATTACTCGTTTCATTGCAAATCTTGTCTTGTTAGTTTTGTAGTTTTATCAACACTGTTGCTACCGCTGTCGGTGCTGCGGTAGTGAACCCTGAGCATTGTCATGTCGCGCAGGAAATCGATGGCACCCACCTCCACTTTGATGATGTCGAGGCCGGTGCGCTTCTTAAGGTCGTCAATCAACTCTTCGCGCTTGTCGGGAGAGATGAGCTCAATCTTGTCATACTGAACGAGCTTCACATTCTCGGTCTTGAGGCGCCACTCACACACGATGATGGCGACAATCACAATTATGTTGGTGATTACAAGCTCAACAAGAGGCATTGTCGACGCCAGGGCATTGACCACTGCCAGCGCAATGATAATGAACAGATAGGTCATCTCGCGCACCGGCATAGTGTCGGTGCGGTAACGCATAATGCTGAAGATACCAAACAATCCTATTCCAAGTCCAATACCCGCCTTGCCTTTCATGTCCTCAAGCACAAAAATCATGAAGAACACCAAGAAGAACAACGAGATGCTGATTAGCATAAATGTGAAATAAAAATCACGACGCTTGCTCTTGCGATAATACAACCTGTCGATAATAATCCAGCTCACTACAACGCAGATGAGAAACCTTATCAGCATTGAGTAGAATGGCATGGTTATTCCCTGAAACAAATTTTCTATCATATCTTATTTCAATTTTTTATGTTTTAGATATTTTGAGGTTTATTCTTTCACTGGTTACAATCTCTAGCTATCATGCGGTCAACGTAGTGCAACTTGGGCTTGAAGCGATTTTGCTTCACACTAGGGTTGCTCAACGCAGTGCCCATGCAATACTTGCTGAAGCCATGTGCATGGATGTGCAAGTCACGAAGCATCGCCAGCAATGGTGACGGCTGATTACCATCGCGTTTGAGCTCAATCACCACCACCTGATCAAGACTAGTGTCGAGGCCCGACCTGAAATTGTGGAAACGCAGCCCAGTGTCGATTGTCACACGCTCGGTCCTGCCCTTGTTGACAAGTGTGATGCGGTTGAACCAGTTGCGCAGGGCTGGCTCAAGTGAATCAACGTCCCACCAGCACAACCCATCGAGAAAGTCGTACTTGTGCTGACCCTCGATGTTGAACTCATCAATCGATATGCGTTTCTTGCGTGTTCGGCGGTGGTTGTTCTTGTTCTTCACTTCCAAGAACATAAGCCCCGAACCCACATACTCACGCACCCTCACCTTTTGCCTGCCCAGGCATCCGTTGTGATGCATGATGTACATATCAAGGTTGGGAGTGTCGTAATACAATGTGGTATAGGCACTGTGGCGCACTCCGTCAATCTCCTGCATGAAATACTCGTCGCGAGCCATTGCCAGCAGCTCAAGCAAGCGAGGCATGGTAGTGACAAATTTTGTATCGACGCGATTCATCAACCTCACCGATTTCATCTCGTCAAGGGTGATAGGGTCAAAAGTGTTAATAATCGCGTCCAATAGTGCTAGTGTTTTATAGATTTAACCGCAAAATTAAGAAAAAATTATCATCATGCCCACTTTTCAGCGATATTTTTCAGTAAGACAGAGGAAAATATCAGCCAATACTACCAAAATCACCCACTCTATACTCAGCAGAGTGGGTGACATTTAGCACTAATTAGAGAGAGAGATTAGCATCCCATACCCCCCTATGACAAAAAGCTGTTAATCTTGCTCAACAATGAAATTAAGCAAACAAACGAGATGAGCGAACACACGACATATACTCCAAGAAGCACATAGTCCTCGGTCTTTGCTTCGTTGAGCAGATTCTTATAACTATCAACATCGGTGATTTTGTCCATAGGAATCGACGCCAGCACAGCAATGGCAAGACCTGCCAAGCCAATAACAAACGAGAATGCACCGCCCAAGCGACTCGATATTATCATTCCTATCAAGTTCAAGAAAAACGCGAGGGCAAAGTAGGCAATAGTGAGGAAAGCATACTTCTCGTTCTTTACCATGCGCATAATGGAAATCACACTGATGCCCATTATGGCTGCCGAACTCAGCAACTGACACAGGCCCAAGATCGGGCTTTTGAAATATCCACCAAAGTAGGAGAATGCGCCAAAGAAAGTAATCAAGCCTCCCAATGCCGACAGACCTAACAGAACGTATAGGATAATCTTGAAGATGTTCTGTGCAGACTGTTGATTGGCAATTGGCTGCTGATATTGGGGCTGACCTTGATATTGGGGCTGGGCAGAAGCCTGAGGCTGCTGATATTGGGGCTGAGCAGGTGCTTGAGGGGCAACCGGCTGCGGGGGCTGAACTGGAGCGGGAGCGGGAACTTGAGGCTGCTGTGGAGCAAACAAAGTAGCGAGTTCAGGCACTTGACTTGCCTGAGTCCAGTTTGCCATTCCTTCACACCACACAAGCGACTGAGGAGTCAAGCCATTACCCAAGAGTTGCTCAATGGGAAAAGGCCCCAATTGCTGATTGTCTTTAACTAAATAATACTGTTTCATATTCAATAAATTATTAATTAATGTTTATCCTTTACAAAAATATATACTAAAGGTTATTTTTCAAAATTTTCAGTATAATTTTTGCTTTTTGTAACGAAAAAAGCAATACCTTTGTAGAGTGGAATCGTTTCCACCACATTCTTGATTCATCTATTATGAGCGACATAAAGTTTATATGGCACCGTTTTTGGATTTGGGTGAGAAACATTCTCATCTTCTTCTTTGTGTCGTCGATACTTGCTGTGATAGCATTCAAGTGGGTGCCTGTTTACCGCACTCCACTCATGTATATTAGATGCTACCAACAGTGGTATATTGGAAAAGAAGCGGTTATCAAGCACCAATGGGTTGATTTAGACCAAATCTCACACAACATGCCTCTGGCAGTTATGGGAGGCGAGGACACGCATTTCACTGAACACAGCGGTTTTGAGGAAAAAGAAATCCTCAGAGCACGCCTCGAGGCACTGCAAGGTGGCCGTGAGCGAGGTGCCAGCACCATTTCGCAACAGACGGCCAAGAACGTGTTTCTGTGGCCAGGGCACAGCTGGTTGAGAAAAGGGCTCGAGGCCTATTTCACGGTGCTTATCGAGAACATTTGGGGAAAGGAACGCATCATGGAAGTGTATCTAAACTCCATCGAGATGGGCGATGGCATCTACGGAGTGCAGGCATGCGCCCAGGAGAAATTCCATAAGGATGCGCGCAACCTCACTCGCAACGAGTGTTCTCTCATCGCAGCCACGCTACCCAACCCGCTCGAGCGCGACTCGGCTCATCCCAGCAAACTGGTGACTAAGCGAAGCAAGCGCATCCAGCGGGAGATGAACGCTGTTAAAGATCCAGGCTGGGGAGCCAAATAACCCTTGTTAAAATGACTTTTATGTAATTTAAACCTATAAAACAATTCTTAAAACAACTATGGATTTTATTTCTCAAAGATTGCAAGCTTTGTCGCCATCGGCAACATTGGCGATGTCACAAAAGAGTAGTGAACTTAAAGCTCAGGGAGTTGACGTTATCAACCTGAGTGTGGGTGAGCCCGACTTCTTCACTCCCGATCACATCAAGGAGGCCGCCAAGAAAGCTGTAGACGACAACTTCTCGTTCTATTCTCCAGTACCAGGATATCTGTCGCTCCGTCAAGCTATCAGCGACAAGCTCAAAAATGAGAATGGCGTGGATTATGCACCCGAGCAGATTGTAGTGGGCAACGGTGCCAAGCAGTCGCTCTGCAACACTGTGCTGTGTCTTGTCAACCATGGTGACGAGGTGATTATCCCAACTCCAGCTTGGGTTAGCTACGTGCAGATGGTGAACTTGTGCGGTGGCAAGAGCGTGCTTGTCCCAGCAGCTATCGACCAAGATTTCAAGATTACCCCCGAGCAACTTGAGAACGCCATTACCGAGCGCACTAAACTCATAATCCTGTGCTCGCCATCCAATCCTAGCGGCAGCATCTACAGCAAGGAAGAACTTGCTGGGCTAGCAGCAGTGCTGGCACGTCATCCACAAGTGATGATTATCGCCGACGAGATTTATGAGCACATCAACTACGTGGGCAAGCACGAGTCGCTGGCTCAGTTCCCCGAAATCAAAGACCGAGTGGCTATCATCAATGGTGTGTCTAAAGCTTATGCCATGACTGGATGGCGCATCGGTTATGTTGCTGCTCCATTGTGGCTTGCCAAGGCTGTTAACAAGCTGCAAGGACAATATACTAGCGGCGCTTCTTCAATCGCACAGAAAGCTGCCGAGGCTGCCTACCGTGGCTCGCAGCAGTGCGTTGAGGACATGCGCGTGGCATTCCAACGCCGTCGCGACCTAATCACCGGTTTGCTGCAGGAGATTCCTGGCATCGAGCTCAAGGTTCCTCACGGAGCTTTCTATGTGTTCCCCAAGGTTGAGGCATTCTTTGGCAAGCGTTGCGGCGATACCGTTATTAACGACGCTGGCGACCTTGCAATCTATCTGCTTGAGAAGGCCCATGTGGCTAGCGTTGCTGGCGACGCCTTCTGCTGCCCAGGTTATCTGCGCATGAGCTATGCCACCAGCGATGAGAACCTCATCGAGGCAGTGGCACGCATCAAGGCCGCCCTCGCTGAGCTGAAATAAAAAATCCATCTTATAATAATGGGTCCTGACTATTACCACATATGATCAGGGCCCATATTAACAAAATGCAATGACTAAAAATATCATCTACATCTTAGCCCTGTTGCTGGCAATCACCACCAGCTGCAAGCATGCCGACAAAGCAGTTGAAGCTCCCAAGCCAGCAGTTTACTACTGGCGCACTACATTGACACTCGACAGTGTGGAGCGGCAGTTCTTGCAAGACCATAACGTGGGGAAGATGTATGTGCGATATTTCGATGTCACCCTTGACGAGAACAAGCAGCTTCAGCCTAATGCTACCATCACCTTCCAAGATAGCATTCCTAGCGGCATTGAGATTATACCCACCGTGTTCATCGTTAACAACTGCCTGGAACACGGCATCGACAGCATTGCCTCGCTACTCGTGAAGCGAGTGCTGCAAATGAATGAGACTCACGATATTGCCGGAGTGAGTGAGCTGCAAATCGACTGCGACTGGACAATTAAAACCCAAAACGCATATTTCAAATTCCTAGAGAAAGTAAAGCAATTGCTCCAAGAGCACAACATGAAGCTGAGCGCCACCATCAGGCTGCACCAGCTAGCAATGGAAGCTCCGCCAGTTGACTATGGCGTGCTCATGATGTACAACACTGGCGATCTCAAGAATAGCAAGCAGCGCAATCCCATCCTTGACATGAGAGATGTGGAGCCCTTCTTGAAATATGTAGAAAACTATAGCCTACCACTTTGCGCTGCCTACCCCAACTTCAGTTGGCAGTTGCTCTACACAGGCGACAAGTTCCGCGACATCCTCTATAGTGAGGAGCTCAACGACACATCACTATATCGCAAGGTAGCCGAGAACAAGTATCTTGTGATTAGCAGCATCGACTTGCCAAACTACCTGAGCAGCAACAGCAGCTTCACCTATTTAAATGCTGGAGACACTGTTTTAGTTGTTAAACCTGAGGCTAATTCTATAGTCAAAGTACATGATGCCCTCTCTAGCGAGCGACCCGGCATCAATGATCAAGTCATAATATACAGTTTAAACAATAATAGTATCATCAATTACACTACTAGCGATTATGAAAAAATTTATCGCCCTTAGCCTGCTTGCAATCGCCACTTTGCAAGCATGGGCATGTGGTGGATGGGTAAGGCCCAACTATTACATGTTCAGCGTGTTCAACCGCAACCAGATGGAGAACACCTATCAGCAAGAAGCCAACAAGTTCTGGGCTTCCTATGTGGGTGACGGATTCTACGAATACATGGTAGAAGACTTTGGTAATGTCGACCCGGCAGAGTTTGACAAGAGCGAAAACGCCCTTATCAAAACCGCCAAAAAGAAACGCGACAATGAGATGCTCACCTACATGCGACTGCTCAACAAGTATCTCAACAACAATGGAGCTGGCGACAACCAGTGGAACTATCCCACCAAGGAGCAACTTGAAAGTCGCAAAGCAACCATCAGCCAGGTGAAAGACCAAGCAATGGCCTATCGTGGCTCTAAGTTGAAGAGCCAGTATGCCCTGCTTGTGATGCGTTGCAACATGACGCAAAAGGCTCATCAGGATAACGTCAACTACTGGAACAGCACTGCAAGCAAACTCAAAGACAGCCCCTACAAGAACTGGATGAAAGACATCTATGCTGGTGCGCTTTACAACACAGGTAAAAAAGACGAGGCTTGCCAAATATTTGCCGAGCTGGGTGACATGACAAGCATCAAGTACTGCATGCGCAAGAAACGCAACCTGCAAGGCATCAAGGATGAGTATGCAGCTAACCCCAACTCCCCCACCCTTGTCTTCCTGGTTCAAGACTTTGTGAACAACACTCAGGAGACCCTCGACAACAACAGTGACCCAAACCTGATGCAATATGTTGAAGCTACCGGCATCTACCAAAACGATATTGACGGGTTTATCGATTTTGCTGGACAAGTTCTTAAGGAAGGAAAAACCAAATCGCCTGCTATGTGGGAGGCAGCACGCGGATTTGTCAACTACATGAACAATAATCAAGACGATGCCATCAAGCAACTCACCAATGCACAGAACTTGGCTGGCACACAGCGCATGCGCGACAATGCCCGTGCATGTCTCATGCTCGCCAGCATCAAAAGTGCTAAGCCCGATGACAGCTACTTTGACTATATCACTGGTGAGTACAAGTGGCTCGATCAGGTGGCAGGTGTAACCGAGGATGACAAATATGGCAACGACCCACATTACTGCGACGTATATGAGCGCGTGACCTATGACAACCTCGTGCCACAACTTTTCAGATGGGGAATGCCTAACGCTGCTACTGCGTTGCTAGGAATGGCCGACCTGCACAGCAATAATTCGGAATATGCTAACGTCATTGAGCACTTCTCGTCACACGAGTATGAGGAGTTCTTCAACTACCTGAACAGCGGCGAAAAGTCATCGCTTGAGAAGATGGCAGTGAGCAAGATCAACATACCTGAAGTGGCGTTCAACGACGAGATGGGCACTAAATTGCTGCGCGAGGGTGAATTCTCGGCTGCTATCCCCTATCTTGAGAAAGTTCCATTGAGCTACGTTCAGGAGCAAGGCATCGCCGACTACATGGCTCGCAAGGATTATAACAAGGAAATTTGGCTCAAGCGTCAGTTCCTCAGCCCTTGGAAAGAGCATGAAACAGAGGCAAAACTCACTGAGAATGCCAAACTGACCTATTGCCGTGACATGCTTGCCCTGAACAAGGAAATTGCCAATGCCACTGGTGAGGCCCGCAATCAGCTGCTATTAAAGAAGGCCAACCTGCTCTACCAAGCCAGCTTCAAGGGCGACTGCTGGTATCTCACGCACTACGGACAAAGTGCCAACGACGAGCAGCAGAAGAACGAGTATGACTTCATCGGGTCGGCAAGGATGCTATTGCGTGAAGTTGAGAAAAACACTACCGACATCAACACACAGCTCAAGAGTATCTTTGCACAAACGTTTATCGTTGGCGAGAACTCACAGTACTGCGTGCAAAAGAGATTTGATTACGGAACTAGCTCCTATGAGAACGTGCTCTTCTTCGACACGCCACACTATCGCGCTATGACACGCCTCGACAAGTTCTACAAGGACAACAACCTCCAGACCGACTATATGTCGAAGTGCGACATCTACAAGAAATTCATCGTATTAAACAAGTAATTTGCTGACCAAACCGGAAAGTGTGTGAATGACAACGATACAAGGCATTCACACACTCTCCTATTATATGTATTATACCTCAATAACCAAAAACAATTAATCCATTGTTTACATGAAACGTTTTTACATCTCTCTAATTTCAGTCATCACAGTGGTTAGCGCATGGGCTTGCGGAGGCAATCCTTTCACCGAAAATTCTTGTCATTGGGACAATTATTACATGTTCAGTGTCATCAATCGTGAATGCTTTGATACCGATTATCATAACAGTTGCACCGATTGGGATAAGTATGTGGGCGAAAAAGATGTGTATAGTACATACGACCTTGAGCATGTTGACCTAAGCAAGTTCAATCAGAGCAAGAACAAAATCATCAGGACTGCAATCAAGCGAAATGACACCGAAACCATCAAATACCTGAAACTCATAATTGAGTTCAGCCAAAACTGCAACGTTCACAATGGTTGGGACTACCCCACCAAGAAAGATTTGGCTCATAGAAAAGCAATTCTCAACCGTATCAAGAAAAACGCCAAGGTTTACAAGGGAACGCGATACAGGAACCAATATGCCTACCTGGTGATGCGCTGCAACATGGTGTTGGAAGCACATCAAGACAACGTGCTATACTGGCAGACTATAGCAAGCCGCCTCAAGAGCAAAAACTTCAAGCACGAAATGAAGAACATCTATGCTGGAGCTTTGTACAACACAGGGCAGAAAGACAAGGCTTGTGACATCTTCGTTGAGATGGGCGACATGACAAGCATCAAGTATTGCGTGCGGAAAGACCGAAACCTAAAAGGCATAAAGGAACAATATGCCCAAAATCCTAACAGGCCCACCCTCATTTTCTTAGTTCAAGACTTTGTCAACAACACACAAGAGTCAATTGATTGCAATTACGACGAAGAATCTGTAGAATTTGCAGAAGCAAAAACCATCCTCAAGCGAGAGTCAATGGCATTTGTCAAGTTTGCAGAGCGAGTGCTTAAAGAGGGGAAAAACAAATCGCCATGCTTATGGCAGACGGCTCGAGGGATGATAAATTACCTCTATGGCAATCAAACTGATGCCCTCAAGCAACTAGAGGACGCCCAGAAGCTTGCCGGCACACAGCGCATGCGCGACAATGCGCGAGCTTGCATGGCGCTGGTGCGCGTCAAGAGTGCACAGCCCACTCAAGAGTTCTATGATTACATGCTGGGCGAACTTAAATGGTTGAAGATGATGAGTGGAAAGAAAAAATACGGCGAAAGTGATTATGAGTCAAATTATTTCACCTTCACCGATCCGCACTATCAGGATGTAATTAACCGCATTGCCTCGCAAGGACTCATGGCACGCTTTAGAGAGTGGAACATGCCCGAGGCTGCCCTAGCCACCCATTTTATGGTCGACAACCTTAGCAGCTATTACGACATGTCCTTTTCTGTGAACTCGGCAAAGGACGAACTCGACAGCATCCCCAGCGACCAGTTCAGCAAGTTCTGTTCCTATGTGAAGAGTGACAATGTCTCTAATCTAGAGCAATGGATCAATAGCCATGTTTATGGCGATGATTTCCTTAACGACCACATGGGCACCAAACTCATCAGAGAGGGCAAATTTCAAGAAGCTATCCCTTATCTCGAGAAGGTGCCGCTAGACTACTACTCGTCCCAAGAAATCAGCCTTTTCATGAACCAGCGCGACTACAAAAAAGAGAGGTGGATGAAACAGCAAACCAAGCAAGCGGAACCAAACGATAATTGGCGGGCAACAGTCAGCAACAACGATAAAATCAGTTTCTGCCGCGATATCATCAGTATTGACCGACAAATTGCTAACGCTCGAGGCGAACAGCGCCTGCAGCTGATGTACGAGAAAGCATCTATGCTCTTCCAGGCCAGCTACTACGGCGATTGCTGGTATATTTCACAATATTACACATCTGACTGCAAAGTGCCCCAATCGGCCGGCATACTTGCCGACAAAGCCATTACTCTTCTCAAAGAAGTGGAGAAGTCGACCACCGACAACCGTCTCCATCTAAAATCGCTCTATGCTCAATCCTATTATTATGGCCGTACCGACGGTTATTATTATCAAGAAGATTGGAACGACAAAGGGGAGTGGTATTCTTTTATCAATACCGGTGGCAAGCACTATCAAGCTTTGAGACAACTAAATAATTTCATCAATCAAAACAACCTAAACAATGTCTCTTACATCAGCAAATGCGATGTTATTAAAGAGTTTAGAAAAGCATTATAAGTAAATATGAAAATCCAATATGCCAGCGATTTACACTTGGAGTTTGACGAGAACACCAAGTTCTTGAAGGAGCACCCGCTTGAGGTGAAAGGCGATATTCTGGTGCTGGCGGGCGACATCCTGCTCTTTGGCGAGAAGCTGATGAGTGAGCATCCGTTCTGGGACTGGTGCAGCGATCACTATACTCACACATTTATTGTGCCGGGTAACCATGAGTATTATAACAGGGTGGATGTAATACCAACCCTCGAAAGTTTCACCTATCCACTGCGGCGAAACGTTACCTACTTGAATAACCGCAGCATAACGCTGGGCGACATCGAGTTATTTTTTACCACGTTGTGGACAAGGGTAAGCGATGGGGACCTTGCCAGTGTTCAAATGTATATGACCGACTGCCGGCGCATCGCCTATGGTGACCACATCATGCTTGCCACCGACTATGAGCGAGCACACGATAAATGCCTGTCATGGCTCAAGAGAGCATTAAGTCAATCGACAGCAGCCCACAAGGTGGTTGTCACCCACCACTGCCCAATTCTTGCCGAAGACCCTCGCTATGACGACAATGGTCTGTCGAGTGCCTTTACCGTTAACCTCGAGGATTTCATCAAGGAGAGCGACATCAACTATTGGATTTTCGGGCACACCCATTGGAATGCCAAACGAGGCACAAAGATTGGTAACACTACCCTACTTACCAACCAAATGGGCTATCTCACGCACGGTGGAGAAAAAGGTTTCTCACTAGAAGAATGGGTGGAGATATAAACTAAGTCGCATGAGCAATGATTATTTAATCACAAACTCATGCGACTTTTTTCTAAATCTAGCTTTTAACCCGTTTAGAAGAAGCGGGCGAGGATGTCGATGTGCTCAATGGGTGTTGCCCAGCTAGTGGCGAAACGAGTTATGAATCGTCCGTCGGGCAGCTTGTCCCAAACCTCGAAAGCTATCTGCCCTTCAAGGGCATCCATTTGTTCTTGAGTGAGGATTGGGAACTGCTGATTGGTGGGCGAATCGATGTAGAACTCAATACCTTTGCTCTCAAACATGCGCTTCATTTCCATCGCCATGTCGATGGCATGCTGAGCTATGTTAAGGTAAAGATTGTTGGTGAAGAGCGTGTCGAACTGGATGCCCAAGAGCCGGCCCTTGGCAAGCAAGGCTCCATGCTGCTTGATGATGGTGAAGAACTGACGTGGAGCGTTGCCCTTGGGGAACACCACAGCCTCGCCACACAGGGCGCCAACCTTGGTGCCGCCAATATAGAACACATCACACAAGCTAGCAAGAGTTTTGAGGTCGACATCGGCAGCGGGGCTGGCGAGTCCGTAGCCCAGACGTGCTCCGTCGATAAAAAGTGGAATCTCATATTCCTCACATATCGCCTTGATAGCTCTCAGCTCATCGAGGCTGTAGATTGTTCCATATTCTGTTGGGAACGAGATGTAGACCATGCCGGGATACACCATGTGAGGCCAAGTGGGATCGCCATGGAAATGCTCCAAATACTGACGCAACTCGGCAGGATCCATCTTACCAAGATGGTTGGGCAGCGTGATAACTTTGTGACCGCTAAACTCCACCGCACCACTCTCATGCACAGCGATGTGACCAGTCTCAACAGCAATCACGCCCTCGTAGCGACGCAACACAGCATCGATAACCGTGCTATTGGTCTGAGTGCCTCCCACCAGAAAGAACACGTCGGCATCGGGGCAACCAGTGGCCTGGCGAATCCTTGTGCGAGCATTCTCGCAGAATGGGTCTTCGCCATAGCCCTCAACCTGGGTCATGTTAGTCTCAATCAATCGGTTTAAAATTGCAGGGTGCGCTCCCTCAATATAGTCGCAAGTAAAAGAAATCATATTTTAAGTTTTAGGTGTAAAGTTACATGTTGTGGTTAGGCGACAAAGATACAAACATTTTTGTTAGCTATTTTTAGTTTTGGTGTTTTTTTCACTACCTTTGTAAAAAAATTGTGACCATGAAGATAAAGACAGCAAAATTTGAGATAAGCAACACCGACTACACCAAGTGCCCAGCGGGAAACAAGCCCGAATATGCGTTTATTGGCAGGTCGAATGTGGGCAAGTCATCGCTCATCAACATGCTAACCGGCCACAAGGGTTTGGCAAAGACCTCGTCTACACCGGGAAAGACGCTGCTCATCAACCACTTCCTGATTAATGATGAGTGGTATATCGTGGACCTCCCCGGCTATGGCTATGCAAGACGCAGCAAGGATGCACGCGAGAAACTCAAAAAGATTATTGAGGACTATGTGCTTGAACGAGAGCAGATGACAAACCTTTTTGTACTCATCGACAGTCGCTTGAAGCCACAACAAATCGATGTGGAATTCATGGAATGGCTGGGCGAGAATGGCGTGCCGTTCAGCATTGTTTTCACCAAACTCGACAAACTGGGAAAAGTGGCTGGAGCTCAAGCTGTAGCTGCCTACAAGCGCCACTTGTTGCACTCCTGGGAAGAGCTGCCACCAGTGTTTATCACATCGAGCGAAGATGGGCGCGGTCGTGACGAGATTCTAGACTACATTGAGCAGATAAATCAGGAACTTCGCGCTGATTAGGGCTAAGATGAGACGATTAACGATTTTAGTTGCTGGATTACTCATCACAGCATTGGTGGCTGTAGCAAAACCATCAACGAGCGACATCACTAAGTTGCGCGACGTGGTGGTCTACAGCGACTCGATGTACTACTCGGCATTCCCCTCGGTAGTAAAGCTTGATAACGGTAATCTTATGGTAGCATTTCGCCGTGCTCCTAATCACCAGATGATGGGCTTTGACCGTTACAGTCACATCGACCTGAATAGCCAGCTTGTGAGCGTCACCTCGAGCGATGGCGGTAACACTTGGAGCAAGATGCCCAAGCTGATGTTTGCCCATCCCTTTGGCGGTTCACAAGACCCTTGTATGCTCAAGCTTCAAAATGGCGACCTATTGTGCACCAGCTACCTGTGGGTACAGTTAGGCAAAAACTTGCTTGAGGAATATAAGGGCAGAGTTGTGGGCGACGGCAATTACACCTTCGCTGGCGGCTACTTAATACGTTCCACCGATAATGGAAAAACTTGGGAAGGCCCGCTTGACCCAGGCTCGCCATTGCCAGTAGAGAAGCGCACCACCATGCTCGGCAAAATGCCACTCTACAACCGCGGAGCATTGTTCCAAGCTCAAGACGGGACCATCTACTGGGCTGTGGCATGCGACAACCCTCAAGGCGGCTTCTCGGTTTATCTCGTTGAGTCAAAAGATAATGGCAACACTTGGCAATATCGCTCAACCATTGCCGACGACCCAAAAATCAGCTTTAATGAAACATCAATAATCCAGACTCGCTGTGGCGACCTAGTGGCATTCATGCGCAGCTTCGACCTCGACGACCACGCCTGTATTGCCCGCTCCACCGACGGCGGCAAATCGTTCCAGTGGAGCGATATGGGATTCCAGGGGCATCCGCTCAACGCTCTCGAACTGCCCGACGGCCGCTGGCTGCTCACCTACGGCTACCGCCATGAGCCTTACGGCATCAGGGCACGCATCATGGACCCCGACTGCCACAACTGGAGCGATGAGATAGTTCTGCGCAATGACGGTGGCAGCACCGACTTGGGCTACTCATGGCCTGTGCTCATCGATGACCATCACGTGATGGTTGTCTATTACTTCAACTATGATGGCGCTCGTGGCATCCGCAGCATTGAGGGCACAATTCTGGAGATTAAATAACGTGAGTTCTATGAATTTACTATTTGATAATCATTGCGTTAGCAGCTCCCCCTCTAAGATAGAGGGGGTTGGGGGAAGTATGATAGTCTCAAGGTATTACAATTTCGCTATTATCATACCCCTCAGTCACTTCGTGACAGCTCCCCTATCTTAGGGGAGCAGCTGAAACACAGTAATTTATTTTCTTTGAACTCACTTTAAATAATTCTTTTTGACATAACCCAACATTATGAACTACCAGCAAAGCATATTTCTCAAACGGCGCAGTTGCCGTAAGTTCACCGACGAACAGATCGACCCTAATCAAGTAAAAGCCATTGTTGAGGCTGGACTGCTTGCGCCCACGAGCATGAACCGCCGCCCTTGCCAGTTCACTCTTGTTGATGACAAAGAGCTGCTCGAAAAACTCTCGCAATGCAAACCACATGGCGCCGACCTGATAGCGGGATGCGCCCTTGCCGTGGTGATAAGCGCTAACCCTAGCATTAGTGATGTGTGGGTCGAGGATGCGTCCATTGCTTCGAGCTATATTCAGCTGCAAGCCGAGTCGTTAGGGTTGGGTACTTGCTGGGTGCAGGTGCGCAACCGCATGCACGACAACGAGAACACCTCCAGCGAGTGGGTGAAAAACCTGCTCGACATGGACGGCGCTGAGCATGTGGTGAGCATCATTGCCATTGGTCACAAGGATGCACCCCGTCCTCAAGCGAGTCTTGACCAGCTGCAATGGGAAAAAGTCCACATCGGTAATTGGAAGGAGGTACAACAGTCATGAAAAAACGTGTAGTTATTATTGGCTCGGGAAATGTGGCAACAAGCATCGCATTGTCCCTCAAAGATAGATGTGAGTTGGTGCAAATCTACAGCCGCACCCTTGCCAATGCCCAAGCTCTTGCCCAGCAAGTGGGCTGTGAAGCCATCAGCGACCTGAGAAATGTTGCACCCGATGCCGACGTCTATATCATTTCGGTTAAGGACGATGCTATAGCAAGCGTGGTGGATGTTGTGCCCGACAATGGTGCCTTGTGGCTACACACCTCGGGGTCAACACCAATCGATGTGTTTAGAGAGAAACGCACTCGCTATGGCGTGCTCTACCCTATGCAGTCGTTCTCAAAGAGCCATCCTGCACGCATGAGCGAGGTGCACATCTTCATCGAAGGAAGCGACAGCTTTGCAAGCAAAGAAGTAAAAGAGCTAGCATCTCTCATGACTAAAAATGTGCATGAAGCATCGAGTAAGGAGCGTGAGCGACTTCACATCGCGGCAGTCTTCGCATGTAACTTTGCCAACCATATGTTCACACTCTCTAGCGAAGTGCTCGACGAGGCGGGTATCCCATTCGATGCCATGCTGCCACTAATCAAAACTACCATTGCCAAACTCAACAGCATGACACCACAAGAATCGCAAACGGGTCCTGCTGCTCGAGGCGACATAAAAATTATTGAAAAACACCTTAAATCGCTACATGGCGACAAGCGAAAAATCTATAAACTACTCTCTCAAAGCATAATGGATAGAAAAAAGTAGAGCGGGCATATTTTTGCAAAATTGTTGTATAAATGTGCGATTTTTACTATCTTTGCAACCAATTACGGTAAATATCACATTCAGTATAACAATTTAACTAAGCAAAAATGAAAAAATTACTAACCTTTTTAATGCTCCTCGCCCTCGCTGTGCCAGCATGGGCAGGAGAGAAGACCATTACCATCTCGCGTAATGATGTGGACTGGGAAAGTGCAAACACGGTCTACAACGTTACCAAAGGTGGTGTGGAATTGGTGATGTCGGGCGGTATGAACAACCCGAACTTCTTGCTGATGAAGCAGCACACCACTATCACAGTGAAGTCACACAACTTCAACATCAAGAGAATTGTGTTCCACTGCTTGGACAACTACACAAACGACAACCTCGACCCATTCTACTGGGGACCTACAACGCTGCACATCCAGTACAGCCAGACTCACGCCGAAACTGCTGGAACGCTCACTTACAACTACGGTGGCAGCAGCTACGATGCTCTCTGGGTTTCCACCAAGAGCAGCTCGCCTGGCAATTATCCTAATGGTCTTCCCGCTGGCTACGAGCTGATGTTTGAGAACGAAGGCAAGCCTGTGCGCTTCGCCTCAATAGATATTACTGTTGAGCAAGAAGTAGGTGATATTTATGAACTTGTAACTTCACAAAACGAGGTGGCAACAAATGTGCCTTATATGATTGTAGGTCGTGCCACATCTACGACAACAACAGGACGTGCATTGAGTATAAATTCAACAGGACAGACATCTACAGATAATATTTTGTCTACCCCTGTAGAACTACTTGACAATGGATACAGAGTTAAAGCTTCTGATGAAACACAGTTTATAAAACTTGCATCTACAGGAAATTCTTCTTATCCTTATTATCTAAAAGCAGGAACCAATTTTATACGTGCACAATCAAATCTTGATCAGAGCGAGGATTACAATCATGGTTTTTGTTTGGAAAGAGTGGGCAATGTGACATCTTATACTGAGTATTTTGTTACAAAAATCACAATCAATGAATCTAATATAAGTACAAGTTGGGACTATACTGCTGATATTTTCTATCAAAAGTTTAATCCACATACTAACGGTTATTATTATCCTATACGTCATAATAATGATAAAAATCAATTTAGATGTTTATATAAGGCAAATTCAAATCCAAATACCCGTCAACAGATATATCTCTACAAACCAGCACAGCAATACAAGGTTACTACAGAAGTTAAACCCGAAGACAGTTATGGTAGCATCTCCCTACGTGACGGAATCTTGGTGGACAATGGCATCAACTGGTCGCAAAAGATGGAGACCGTTCAATTCCTTGTCACACCTGCTAATGGATACAAGGTAAAGACTATTACTATTCAAGAACTCAACAGCAGTGGCGATGTGGTAGGAACTGTGGATGTTGCGACAAGTGCTCCTTCTATCAATGGCACCCTCTACACCTTTGAAATGCCTGGCAATGATGTTAACATCGTTGTTGAATTCGAGGAGGTAGTATACCACAATATTTATATTGTAGTCAATCCAAGTGGTGATTACGGCAATGTGTTCTTAACCGAAGGCTATGTAGTTCAAAATGACCAAGTAAAGTCCTATGATGGTGAGAATGTTGTGTTCAATGTCACCCAAAATCCTATTGATATAGAACATGAAGAAAATGGCTATCATGAACTATACTCTGTGACTGTAACATATACAGAAGGTGGCCAAACAATTTCTTATACTTACACTGACGGCAATTACAATTTCACCATGCCCGATGCTGATGTGACCATCACAGCCACTTTCATTTATAACAACAATAACCCACTTTACCTGCTTGGTACTGCCAATGGTGGCACTTGGGCTCCTACAGGCCCTAGATTCAACTACGACCCAGTAGAGAATCAATATTATATTGATGTGTATTTCAAGGGTGATTCGGGCGATTATGGAGATTATACAGGTGGAAACCTCCCCGAAGTTTCTAATGGACACTTCAATGTAGTTTGGGGTAAATGGAGCACTTGGGCCGAAGTCAACTCAAATGGAAGACGCGGTGTTCCATACGATTGGGACTATTATATAACTGAGAATAATCCTAATTATGGACTCGTTTATGATGATTGGAGAGCCGACCAAGGATATGCCTTTAAGATTCCTGCTGGCATTTACCGCATTTATGTAAAATCTTATGGTTATCATAATGACCAACTTACTATCGTTAAGTATCCTACAGCTCTCTCACTAAACCCTGCTGGAGGTGCTACCGCTGCCGAAGCTGTGGAAGTTAACCAGCATCAAGAAATAACTCTCGCAGGTGACGTTTATGACCAGATTATGGCTATCAATCCCGATGAACCTGCTGCAAACTTTAAGTATAAAGCTGTTAAGACTATCGGTGAGAACACAATTGCCGATAATCCTGTTTCAAGCACAACAACTGCAACTACCACTCTCGATGTGGTGAACGAGGGCGAGACTGTGACTCAGCTCGATGGTTACAACTATCTTGGCTGGATTGTTGCAAGCAACACTGGCTACTACAAGGTAATCAGCACACCACTCCACTGGATTGAGGAGAATGGCGAGAAGGACAAGACCTATACCGTGAGCGACCGTCTGCAAGGCGTCTATGCTCAAGGCTCAAGCCTGTGGTGCAAAGACCTTGGCGACATCTCTATCGTGAAGACCACTCCAAATACTGATCAGGTTGACTACTTGATGAACGACAATCACTGCAAGCGTGAAGGTGGTTGGGACCAAAGCAACTGGGTAGAACTCGACTTCTCGGGCTTCGGTGCTAATGGCAACAGTATGGCTTCTGCTTTAGTGAACAAATTCATCAAAGAGAAGACTATCACTGGTGTTTATAGCGATGACGTGAACTATACCATCACCCTCACCACTGCGCCAGAGGCCGATGGCGATGCAAGCTATGTGCCAAACACCTACTGCACTGTCAACTTCCTCGAAGGCAACCTTACGCTCAAAGCTGGCGATACAGGTCCTGCTGTCACCAAAGACGGCACCACTACCTATTACTATTTCTTGAATCCTAAGATTCAGGAGTATGCCATCATCACCTATGCTATGTGGGACAAGCCAAACCAGATTATGGTAATCCCCAACAACACTCCATTCAGTGGTGCTGCATGCATAGGTCGTTGGGATTTGAATGAGTTTGACAATCAGTTGACAGCTCTTGATGCTGCTTATGATGCACCTGAGACTGGCGACAACCAGTATGAGTTCCACATCATTGTGCAGCGCACTGGCAAGAGTTATGGCACTCCAATAAATTCATCTAAGGCAGCGCCATCGCTAAAGCCCAACCAGACGGCCTCGGACGTAATCCGCACCCAGCCTCTTGACTTGCAAGCAAGCAGCCCGCTGCCAACTGCTATCAACGGCGTGATTAGCAATGCTCAGCCAGTAAGCGTTGAATATGTCAACATTGCCGGCATGCGCAGCAGCAAACCCTGGCAAGGTGTTAACATCATCGTGACCCGCTATAGCAACGGCACTACCACCACAACCAAAATGGTGAAGTAAAAGCCACATAGCGAGTTACTATTTAAAATATTCAAAGCAGCATCTACCTTTTGCGGTGGGTGCTGCTTTTTTTGTAGGTTATGGAAAATTTGTGTAATTTTGCCTAGAATATCTAAAACTCAATTATTCAATAATTTTATGGATTTAACAGGTATTAGAGGTATAGCGTTTGATGTGGACGGTGTGTTGTCGCCTTGCACTATCCCTATGAATGAAGACGGGGAACCTTGCCGACTTCTCAACGTTAAGGATGGATATGCCATCCAGCTTGCAGTGAAGAAAGGCCTTAAGCTGGCAATTATCAGCGGCGGACGCTCCAAGGCGGTTGCACTGCGCTACCGCAACCTTGGAGTGCAAGATGTGTATATGGGAGCTCAATTCAAGTTGCCAATGTTTGAGCGGTGGCTTGAGGAGAATGGACTTGACGCCAGCGAGGTAGTCTTTGTGGGCGATGACATCCCCGACCTTCATGTCATGGAAGCGGCAGGAGTGAGCATAGCGCCTGCCGATGCTGCGTGGCAGATAAAAGAAGCTGCCGACTATATCTCGCACTATGATGGCGGGCACGGAGTGGCTCGCGACGTAATAGAGAAAGTGCTCATTGCACAAGGCTTGTGGATGGACGACGAGCACGCCTTTGGCTGGTGACGCCTTAATTAAAATGCATAATGCACAATTGGGCTGACGCCTTTTTAAATGCACAATTCATAATCTAGAAAGACTAGAAAATCCAGGACTTCTAGAATACAAAAACTAAATTATCGTTATGCTTCTTGATTTATTAAAAAGATACAACGTGGTGCTCGCGAGTAACTCGCCGAGACGCAAGGAACTGCTTGGTGACCTGGGAATCGAATTCCAAGTGAGAACTATAAAGGGTATTGACGAGAGTTACCCTGATGACCTTCCTGTGCTGGAGATTGCTGAGTATATCTCGCGCAAAAAGGCGCATGCCTACAGGGCCGAGATGCACCCTGACGAACTCATTATCACCGCCGACACTGTGGTGATTCTAGGTGATGAGGTGCTCGGCAAGCCAAAAGATACCGATGACGCCCGTCGCATGTTGCGCGAGCTCTCGGGCAAGACTCACAAGGTGGTGACGGGAGTGACTATTGTCACAACCGACGCCACACGTTCGTTCAGTGCAGTTTCGGATGTGGAATTTGCCGAACTTAGTGATGAGGACATCAACTATTACGTTGACAACTACCGTCCTCTCGACAAGGCCGGTGCCTACGGCATCCAGGAGTGGATAGGCTGCATGGGAGTGCGCAACATCAACGGCAGCTTCTACAACGTGATGGGCTTGCCACTACACCGCCTATACACAGAACTCAACACAATGCTTAATGACTAATGCATAATGCACAATTGGGCTGTGCCTTTTTTTAATGCACATATTATTGTTTTGACAACTCGATATAATGAAAAGAAACATCAGCACTTGCCATGAAATGATGGCAGCAATCGAGGAACTGGGATTTGTGCCTCTGCTCGATGGCGGCATAGCGGGATTCAGCGCCGAGGAAATGGTGGATGATGAATGCCGCTATGTGGCAACTGCCGATGGGTGGGATTGGCCACTGTGGAAGTGGAAAGGGCCTATCATCACCGAAGGTGACTGTGTGTATGGCAAGTTTTTCAACAACAAAGCGGGATTTGTGAGCATGCAGTGGTGGCCCGACTTGTGCAACTGGCGACGCAGTAAAAGCTCAGAACCAGCACCTGGTTCGATTGAAGAAACCATCCTGCTCACGTTGCAGGAACACGGCAGCCTCATCACGCGTGAGTTGCGTGCCATGTGTGGCTTCACCGGGGCCAAAATGCGCAGTCGCTTCGACTCCTATATCACCCGCCTGCAGATGCAGTGTCGCATCGTTACCGAGGACTTTATCTACCCTCGCGACAAGCATGGACAAGATTACGGCTGGGGCTGGTCGCTCCTCACCACTCCCGAGCGTCTCCTTGGCCGTGATGCATGCCAATGTGAACACTCTCCCGAGCAATCTCGACAACTCATCATCGACCACCTGCACAGCATCCTACCTCAAGCCACCGAAGCACAACTTTCCCGATTAATTGGATAACACGACTAGTCTATAATAAAAAATAAAAAAGCACCAAGTTCACACAGAACCTGGTGCTTTTAATTTTCAAGAGTTAAATCTCAATGAGTGAAATTACTCACCCTTCTCGAGTTTTTGCTTGAGCTCGGCGAGAGCATCGATGTCGCCCAGAGTGGTCTTCTCGATGTTGCTCGACTGTGCTACTGGCTGCTCCTCGGCCTGCTGCTTGCTAGCGGCCTTGCGAGCCTTGCGAGCCTCTGCCTTCTGCTCATCCTCGAAGATGCGGCTGTGGCTCAAGATGATGCGCTTAGCATCCTTGTTGAACTCGATAACCTTGAATTGGAGTTTCTCATCCTGCTTAGCAGGAGTGCCATCCTCTTTCACGAGGTGCTTAGGAGTTGCGAAGCCCTCAACACCGTAAGGCAGGCTGATTACAGCGCCCTTGTCGAGAAGCTCGGTAATAGTACCCTCGTGGATGCTACCAACGGTGTAGATAGTCTCGAAGTTGTCCCAAGGATTGTCCTCGAGCTGCTTGTGGCCAAGGCTCAAACGACGGTTGTCCTTGTCAATCTCAAGAACTACAACCTCGATGTCGGCACCAATCTGAGTAAACTCACTTGGGTGCTTAATCTTCTTGGTCCAGCTGAGGTCGCTGATGTGGATAAGACCGTCAACGCCTTCCTCAAGCTCAACAAATACACCAAAGTTGGTGAAGTTGCGAACCTTTGCATTGTGCTTCGATCCAACTGGGTAACGCTCCTCGATCTTGTCCCAAGGATTCTCTCTGAGTTGCTTGATACCAAGCGACATCTTGCGATCGTCGCGGTCGAGAGTGAGGATAACTGCCTCTACCTCGTCGCCAACCTTCAAGAAGTCCTGAGCGCTGCGCAGGTGCTGTGACCAGCTCATCTCGCTCACGTGGATAAGACCCTCAACGCCAGGAGCGATTTCAACGAATGCTCCGTAGTCGGTCATAACAACAACCTTACCGGTAACCTTGTCGCCAACCTTCAGGTTCTCGTCGAGCTTATCCCATGGATGTGGCTGGAGCTGCTTGAGACCCAAAGCGATGCGCTTCTTCTCCTCGTCAAAGTCGAGGATAACAACGTTGAGCTTCTGATCGGGCTCTACGATGTCGGCTGGATTGTTTACGCGGCCCCAAGAGAGGTCGGTAATGTGGATAAGTCCGTCAACACCACCAAGGTCGATAAATACACCGTAGGTAGTGATGTTCTTAACGGTACCCTCAAGCACTTGACCCTTCTCGAGCTTAGCGATGATTTCCTTGCGCTGTTGCTCAAGCTCGGCCTCGATAAGAGCCTTGTGAGAAACAACAACGTTCTTGTACTCCTGGTTGATTTTCACAACCTTGAACTCCATAGTCTTGTCGACAAACATGTCGTAGTCGCGGATGGGCTTAACGTCAATCTGGCTACCTGGCAAGAATGCCTCGATACCAAATACGTCAACGATCATACCACCCTTAGTGCGACACTTGATGTAACCCTTGATGATTTCATCATTCTCAAGCGCCTGGTTAACGCGCTCCCAACTCTTAGCAGTGCGAGCTTTCTTGTGCGAGAGCACCAGCTGGCCTTTGCTGTCCTCCTGATTTTCAACGAAAACCTCAACAGTGTCGCCTACCTTCAGGTCGGGGTTGTAACGGAACTCGTTAAATGGAATAATACCGTCTGACTTGTAGCCAATGTTAACTACTACCTCGCGCTTGTTGATTGAGATAACAGTACCTTCGGTTACTTCTTTGTCCTTGATAGCGCCAAGCGACTTGTCGTAGGCGGCTTCCAGAGCCTCGTGAGACTCATTTTTGTTTACATCACCTCTCTCAAAGGCTTCCCAATCGAAGTCCTCAATAGGTGAAATTGGAGAATTTTTTAATTCTTCGCTCATTTAAATAGTTAATAAAAAAGTTAATAATCACAGGTCTTCCAGATTCGTTCCCGGAAAACGCGACTGCAAAGGTACGCATAATTTTCTAATCCACAAGCTTTTTCAGCATCTTTTTTCACGCGCATGCGTAAAAAAAGCAAAAGTGAACAAAAAGGGAGCACTCCCCTCTTGTTCACTTCGTTGTGCCGTTGGGTTTTCTGTCTCCTCTTATTTTGTGAGGATTGAGATGAGTTCTTTCACGCCTTCGGTAGCAGTCTTGGGGATGACGTGCACATAATCGGGCACTGCACTGGGACGTGGGTCAATGTAGTAGACCTCGGCATTGCGTGGCGCATAGTGCAGCAGCGATGCAGCGGGGTAAACCACAAGAGATGTACCAATTACTACGAAAATATCGGCCTTCTGCGCAAGCATGCAAGCATGGTCAAAATTTGGAACCGCTTCCTCAAAGAACACGATGTGCGGACGCACTGGATCACCATAGCTGTCGCGAGTGTCAACACTGGTCTCCAAGCCTTTATCGGTAAGCTGATCACATGGCAGTTTATAGACACGAGACTCATCTTTCAACGAACGCACTTTCATGAGTTCGCCATGCAAGTGGAGCACATTGCTTGAGCCTGCGCGCTCGTGCAGGTCGTCAACGTTTTGAGTGATAACATCCACATCAAAGTACTTCTCAAGCTCCACAAGCCCTGTGTGAGCCGCATTGGGTTGGGCTTTAACCAATTTTGCCCTGAGTCCATTGTAAAACTGGTGAATGAGAGGCGGGTTGCGCAGGAATCCAGTATGGCTTGCCACATCCATCACGGGATAGTTCTCCCATAGTCCGTCGGCATCACGGAAGGTTTTGATACCACTCTCGGCACTAATGCCAGCTCCTGTTGAAACTACTAATTTTTTCATAATCGTTGATCGTTATTCGTTGGGGGTAATTGATTAGAATTCGAGGCGGAAACCCTTGTGTTTAAGCTCGGTATATTTCTCGGAATTGAACTCAAAGAGGAATGGTTGGCGAGGATGCGACTCTCCACGGTCAACTTGCCTGAGCAGCTCCAAGTGCAGCATCTTCTTGTAGAAGTTGCGGCGGTCGAATTTCACATCAAGAATGGCCTCATAGAGCGACTGCAACTCTTTGATAGTGAACTGCTCGGAAAGCAGTTCAAAGCCTACTGGCTCAAAATGAATTTGCTTCTTGAGCTCATAGCTTGCTATGCGAAGAATTTGGTCGTGGTCAAATGCCAATGCAGGCACCTCGTCGAGCGAGAACCACTCGGCCTGGGCAGCATCATCACCACCTTTCACTTCCTGCAAGCGCACCAGGGCATAATAAGCAATTGTTATCACTCTCTCTCGTGGATCGCGGTTAGGAGATGTGAAGGTGTGAAACTGCTTGATGTAGGCAGCAGCAAGTCCCGTCTCTTCCTTGAGCTCACGCAATGCACCTTTCATTGCATCCTCGTCCATGCGCAGGAATCCACCTGGCAACGCCCACTTGCCCTTGAAGGGCTCAATACCACGCTCAATGAGCAGCACTTTGAGTTTAGTTCCATCAAAACCAAATATCACGCAGTCGGTAGTAACAGCAGGATGCGGATACTTGTAACTATACTTCAGTTCTTCCATTTTTGAAACGTCTAATAGTATGTAATTTTTACGCAAAGATAGCACTCTTTTTCCAATTCACCAAATTTTTATCCTATAAATTTGTGAGATGTGGCGCAAAATCGTTATCTTTGTGGCATTGAAACAATGAAAACTATACACATTAACTAAAAACTATTATGAACGAGATTGAAAAACTTCAACCAACGTGCATCTGGCGCAATTTCTATGCGCTCACACAAGTTCCACGTCCATCGGGACATGTAGAAAAAATACAACAATATCTGCTCGATTTCGCCAAGAAAGTTGGCGTTGAGGCATTCCAAGATCCTGCCGGCAACATCGTGATGCGCAAGCCTGCTACTCCAGGCATGGAGAACCGCAAGTGCATTACTATGCAAGCCCACATGGACATGGTTCCACAGAAGACTCCCGAGAGCAAGCACAACTTTGAGACCGATCCCATTGAGCCATATATCGACGGTGACTGGATCAAGGCTCGCGGCACCACATTGGGAGCCGACGACGGCCTTGGCATCGCAGCTATCATGGCAGTGATGGAGGACAACACCCTCAAGCACGGTCCTATCGAGGGCCTTATCACCAAGGACGAGGAGACTGGCATGTTTGGCGCCAACGACCTGCCTAAGGGCCAGATGAAGGGCGACATCCTCTTCAACCTCGACAGTGAGACCTGGGGCAAGTTTGTGATTGGTAGCGCAGGTGGTATCGACGTTACCTGCACTCGCAAATACAACGAGGTGAAGACCACTGCCGGCGAGATTGCAGTGCGCATCACCCTCAAGGGCTTGAAGGGCGGACACAGCGGACTCGAAATTCACGAGGGCCGCGCCAACGCCAACAAGCTGATGGTTCGCTTGGCTCAACTCGCTATCAAGGACCACAAGGCTCGCTTAGTGAGCTGGCACGGCGGCAACATGCGCAATGCCATCCCATTCAAGGCCGAGACAGTGATGACCCTTCCCGAGGACAACCTCAAGGGCATGAAGAAGCTCATCAAGACCTTGAAGGCCGAATTTGAGAGCCAGTTCAAGCTCATCGAGGACAACGTGGACCTCACCCTCAAGAAGGTTGACCGTCCCAAGATGAAGATGGCGCTCGACGACCAAACCACTATCCTGCGCGCACTCTACGCTTGCCACGACGGCGTTGTTCGCTTCATCCCTGCTTATCCTAACGTAGTTGAGACTTCTAGCAACCTCGCCATCATCGACATCGAGGACGGTAAGGCAGCAGTGAAGATTCTCGCACGCTCGGCACGTGAGGACATGAAGGACTACATCGTGAAGATGCTCATGACTTGCTTCCACCTCGCCGACTTCAAGGTTGAGACTGGTGGCGACTACATTGGCTGGGATCCAAACCCCGACAGCGAGGCGCTTCACATGCTTCTCGACATCTATAAGAAGCTCTTTAAGGAAGACGGAATCGTGCAAGTTGACCACGCCGGTCTTGAGTGCTCAATCATCCTGGGCAAGTATCCACACATGGACGTAGTGAGCTTCGGCCCAACACTGAAGAGCCCTCACACCACCATCGAGCGCGCCTATATCCCCGCCGCCGAGCCATTCTGGAAACTGCTGGTTAAGGCTCTCGAGGAAGTACCCGTGAAATAAAGAATTATTTATTCTAAGCTATATCTAGAAATTCTAGAAGTTCTAGACATTCTAGAAAGACTAATTAGGGAGGATTTTGCTTTCTGCAAAATTCTCCCTAACTTTGTAGCAGAAAAACAACAAAAATCATGACTGAAAATCTTTACAAAAAGACCGACAACCTGTCGGCACTAATTACTGCACAGCCACAATTGCTGCTCACCTTGTCACACTTTGGCATCCCCATGGGCTTTGGCGACAAGACGATAGCTCAGGTGTGCGCCGAGCATGACGTTGATCCGCAATTCTTCCTGCTCATTTGCGAGGTCTACAGCAACGACAACTATTTCCCGTCGGCTGCCACACTGCGTGCCACCCCCATGGAGGGCTTGGTGCCTTACTTGCTGCGCTCACACGACTACTACCTTAATCGTCGCCTGCCACACATAGGCCACCACCTCGAGAAGATTGCAAACATGCTACCCACTCGCGCTGGTAACGCAATAAAGCAGTTCTTCAATGCCTATATCGAGGAGGTGCGTGAGCATTTCGCCCACGAGGAGAAAACTGTGTATCCCCACATCAGCAACCTGCTAGCTGGTGAGAGCGACAATAATTTCAAGATTAAAGACTTCCTTGATTCTCACGGGAATCTTGAGGACAAGCTCAGCGACCTGGTGCAGATAATCTTTAAATATCTGCCTGGCTCATCAAACAGTGGGGGCACTCATACTCCCCCTGTATCCCCCTCTATCTTAGAGGGGGAGCTAGATTCGTCATCACATGCCGATGATGATGCCATCGACATGATTTTCGACATCCTCCAGCTATCACGCGACCTGCGCAAGCATGCTATTATCGAGGACAAAATACTGGGTCCATACGTTAAACAACTCGAAAAAACCACACGCCGATGAAAAGGAGAGTTTTAATAGTAGAGCCTTCGGAGGTCATTGTTGAGGGGCTTGTGGCATCTCTTAACCACGCCGAACTCAAGATTTTGAATCCTGAATATAGCGCAGACGAACTTGGGAACCGTCTTGACGTGCTTAAACCCGACATTCTTATCATCAACCCAACTCTCAATGACAATGTCAACGAGCTGCGCAACGGGCGCAACATGGCTGTGGTGGCATTGCTTTACCAATATGTAAAGCAGTCGAGGCTGAGACGATTTGACGGGGTGATTGACATTCGCGACACGCGCCAGTCTATCCTGCAAACTGTGCTTGACATCAGCGCCAAGACATCGGCCAGCGATGCAACTATAAGCAACCACGAGCTAACAAAGCGCGAAACTGCAGTGCTTGTAGAGGTTGCAAAGGGGCTGTCGAACAAGGAGATTGCCGCACGCCTGAATGTGAGCATCTTCACGGTGACAACTCACCGCAAGAACATCGTTCGCAAGACCGGCATCAAGAGCGTCGCCGGCCTCACCGTCTACGCCCTCCTCAACAACCTCATCGACGAAGACACCGTTATTTGAATGCATCGCCTCGGTTATATCAAACAACTTGAACAACTAACAGACAACTCACACAACTAATATTATTTTTCATTTAAAACAGAAATAAATACACGAAGACACCGTTATCTGAATGCATCGCCTCGGTTATATCAAACAACTTGAACAACTAACAGACAACTCACACAACTAATATTTTTTTCATTTAAAACAGAAATAAATACACGAAGACACCGTAATTTGACCACTCGACTTTGTTATATCAAACAACCTAAACAACCCACAAACAACTTGAACAACAAGAATATATTAGAAGCATGACTAATGTAGACGCATTAAAGGACCACATATATGATGTGATTGGTGCTATCCATAAGGTTAAACAGGGCATGGGACCAGGTCTTAATGAGTATTGCTACCAAGAAGCTTTACAGATGCAACTTGAGAGTGATAAAATCCCTTTTATAAGAGAAAAGTCATTCCATCCCATCTATAACGGCACACCTCTTAAGTCTGAATTTAGAGTAGATTTTTTATGTAAAAATGATATAATTATTGAATGTAAATCAGTAACTGATTTAATAAATGTACATCGGGCTCAACTGCATAACTATTTGAGATTAACAAAATCAACCTGTGGCATTTTAGTAAACTTCTTCCCCGATTACTTTGAACTTGAAAGATACTTCTATGATGACGAGCGAAAAGTGATATTAGGCTACGATGGCCGCATCATTAAAGGCTGCAAATAATTAAAACAACAACATAACAACTATAACAAGATTTATACAACATAAATGTTGTTTTTGTTGTTAGTGGGTTGTTTCTGTTGTTTGATTTAATAGAGAAGTTGTTTGATGTTTGACATCACCGAGAAAAGGAAAGGCGGTCCCGGGGGGGACCGCCTTTTTTGGGGTATTTATTGTGAGTGGCTACTCGTGTGTGTGACTAATAAATAATAAACGTGAATTAAAAATGAGTAGTCGCTCTAAATAAATGTCGTTTAGTTCAAATTATTTGCTACCACCAAGAAGGATGTTGTAAACAGCAGTAACGTCACCAGCGGTAACTGAGCCGTCGCCATTCTGGTCGCCATTTACTACGCCAGTATAGTCATCGTTAAGGAGGATGTTGTAGAGCATAGTTACGTCAGCAGCAGTAACAGTACCGTCGCCGTTAACGTCGCCAGGAACTACAGTAGAGCCACCTTCGCCAACCTTGATAGTGAACGAAGTGCCTGGGAGGGTGTAAACAATCTCACCGTTGTTGTTAGGCTCAACAGTAATGGTAAGGTTGGTGTAGCCAGTGTAGCTGCCATCTTCCTCGTCCATTACGTCCTCAGCATTAACAGTGAACCACTCGGGGATATCATCTACTGCCCATGCATCGTAAGGCTCACTAGCCTTGAGCGCGAGAGTAACATTGCCACCAGTAGCTGGGATAGTGTACTCAGTAGCGTTGTCGGCTACAGTCTCGATGTAAGCCATCTGAGCGTTGATTGAGAGAAGGAGGTTAACAGGAAGAGAAGGATCGTTGGGATTCCAATAGTAACCGAGGTGGCAAGGAATGAAGCTTGTCTCAATAACCGCACCACTTGCATCGAAGAAGTCCCACATACCATAGCCACCTAAGGCATATTGATAGATTTCAGGATCGTGAGCATCGTCGGCAGCCTTGGTAATAGAGTTCAAGATTGGAGCAACCTCAGCAATATCATTCACGCCCTCGATTACGATAGCGATGTTGCCTTCAATCTGCAGCCAATCCTCCTCGGTAAGGCCGAGTTCTGGATCCTCTTTCTCAAAGTAGAAGTCGATAGCAGTCTGATCGCCCAATACAGCAGCGGGGAACTCATAAACAGAAGTAGCGATTGGGTTGGCCAGATCGATTATGCCATCATTAATTGGGCAAACATTAGCGGTGAGCTTATCTCCAGCCTCAGCGTTGCATAAAGCATAGAACTGAATGCGAGAGAAGGTGTAAGGACGTCCAGGATAGTTGAAGATCTGAACGAAATTCTGGATCTTGCCATCTACAGCGCCTTCGGGCTTGTAGCCAGCGGGCAGGTCGGCAAAGAATGAGTTAGCATCCTCAGCAGAACCAGCACCGAACGAAGTGCGCATAATGCCGTTGTAGTCAGCGCGTGGTGAGAACTGATACATGTTGGTCAGGGTGGTACCATCACCAACTACGTCATCCTCAAACTTACCACCAAATTGAGTAGCGCCGTCGAAAGCATAGTAGTTGCCAGCATCGTCATCGGCCTCGCTGTAAGCATTAGCAAAGAGGCGTGGTGCAATCCACCATCCGGGATAGTTGGGGAATGTAGCAACCAGGTCTTTCACACCCTCAACTGGAGTGAGATACTCCTCGTCGATGCCAGGATTGTAGTAAACCCAGTCGTAGGTGTCGCTACCAATACCTGTAGAGATGTTGGTCCAAGTAGTTTCAACGTTAGTTGCAACCAAAGCCATGTTGTAGCTGTAGAAGAAGCTGTCGTTGTAGGGGAAGAAAGCAGAGAAGAATGTGCCAACAGGGGTCAAGTACATGGTGTCAACACCCGAAGTGAAGTCCTTCATCATACTGGCCTTGCCAGTGTAGAGGTCACCCTTTTGAGCTTTCATCTCAATCTTAGCCTCCGATTTTTGTGGCTGAAGCTTTTGAGCCTTTTGTACTGTAGGGAGCGCAAAAGCTGCTACAGTTACAACAGCGAAAAGAAGAGTAAATAATTTCTTCATGATTTTAATTGAGTTTTGTTAGTTAATAAATAAAAAATTAATTATAGTCTCTAAAATAATAGTATTAGCTTGATATTACTCCATGAATGTGCAAAATTAAGAAAAAAACTCAAAACAAACAACTTTTCACTCCATTTTCTTTAAAAAATGCATCAACCCCAAAATAATCTATCAAACAACATTAACAACAAATTAACAACTGTGACAACAAAAAAATAATTAGTTGTGTTAGTTGTTAGAATGTTGTTTATGTTGTTTGTGATAAAAACGAGGCCATAAAAAAGGAGTGGCGGTTGCTTGATTGCGACCGCCACTGGAGTTTTAGGAGTTTATCCTTTGAAGGATGTTTTTATTACAAAGATGCAGTGTCAAACTTCATAACCACAAAGTTGCCTGGGTTACTCTTGCTCTTCATGAGCATTGGGTTGGACACCATGAGGTTGTCGGCGCTCAGCTCATATTCACCAGTGCAGAGCAAGTCAACCATGGCCCTGAGGCTTGGCAGCCAGTCATACAACTTACCACCATTGGTGTCGTAAGGAGTAGTGGCATTGGGGTCAAATGAGAACTTGATAGTGTGGTCATCAATGATCTCATGGTCGACATAGACGCTACCATAGTTGTTACCGCTGTTGAACCTGAAGTAGAGGCGATATTTAGCCTTGGAGTTGTCATAACCTAACTGTAACCATTGGAATTTATAGTTAAGAGGCTTGTTGTTTACCTTGGTGTTTTTAGCCTCATCAACAATCTGATTGAAGATTGTGAGGAAATCACCACCAATCTCGCCTTCCACTTTGCTGAAGGTCCAACCGATTTGTTTCTGATGGAACAGGTCGGCAAAGGCAGGGCCCTTGATAGTGGTCAAGCCGTCTTCGGTGCACAAGAGAGTACCGTCGGGCTGAATCTCAAAGCTTTGAGCAGCAACATCGTTCTCATCATACTCATGCAAGAAGTCTAATGGTTGCATGAAGTGAACTCCATGAGTTGTAAAGATGGCGTTCATATACTCACCGTTATCGAGCAATGAGCCACCTTCGGGATAGAAGCTCCAGAACATAGAGTTGATGGGGCCCCCGTCACCGTTGCAAATGTAGCGCTTGCCACTTGCAGTGGTGAGGACATAATTGTTGATACGGTTGTTGAAGGTGGTATTGAGCACAGTAGTGAGGTTGTTAAAGTATTCCTCATCGGTTGCAACCTCGGAGACAGGAAGACGTCTCATAATAATTGTGATGGCAGTCTTCTTGCCACGCAGCTTAACTTCGTTCTCAGAAGAGCCTACGATAATAAACTCATAGTCACCCTCGTGTCCCTTGCCATAAGTACTTGAGCTTGAACCAGCAGTACCTAATTCCAATTCAGGATTAGCGAACACATGGAATGCTTTGTTATAGGTGTTGAACGAAAGCACAGGTCCATAGTCAGAAACTACCTCCCACAAAGACTTGTCGGTGATAAACGCTCCACCATTGACCTCACTGTTTTTAGTTGAGATGTCAACAGTGCCATCATTATGGAAAGTCATAATGTAGTTGTAGCCAGGCTCGCCGGCATTGCAAAAATATTGCATGAGCCAGCGTCCGCCTTCGGCCTTGAACATCTCTGTATAATTCTTTACAGCATTATCCATGCGTGCCGCAGGGCTCTCGCCAAAGATGTCATCCACCTCGCTTGGAGCACAAGCCGAGAGCGACAGCGTGAGGATAAAAGCTGAAATATAAAATAATTTCTTCATAATATCTAATGAATATTAAGATTAAACATTACTCGGGAAGTTGAATTTGCTGACGAAGTTCTTGGAGCTTGGCTGCATCAAATGACTGAATGCGAGCTTGAACAACTGCGCGCAGTTGATCGAGGTCGATGCCCCACTCCTCACGGAACCAGTCTTTGCACAACTGAATTTTGGTCTCCAAAATGTCCTTACCATTAACATTGTCTTCATCCTCAACGGCATAAGCGATGATAGGAATGCGGTTGCCGTTCTTGTCAAGCAGATAGCCTTGTGAGTCGGTCTCGTTTCCGTCAAGGTCATACCACTTGCCATCCTCGCCTTGCACGGGCTTGTTGTTCTGCAATCTACCTCTTTGATACATGTTCTTATAGACAGTGGTACCGTCTTCAAGGGTCTCAACCCTGCTGCGATCCAAATAGGTGAGAGTGCTCTCTCCATTATCGTCGACAGGATTGTTGTTGGGATAGTAGTAATAGCAATAGTAAGGAATCCACTCATCACTAGCCTCGGTATCGCGATCGGTAGCCCATCCACGAGCTGCGTCGTCCATAATAGCCGCCCATTGTGCATCGGAATAAGTGATGTAGCAAGCAATTGTCTCGGCAAAGTCTTCACGAAGTGCACTTGAAGCATAAGGAGTAACAAATCCGAGAGAATGAACCATGTAAGAGTTCTTTTTCTCCCAATTCATACCCTCATAATGACCTGCTGAAATAATGCGGAACTCGGTGGGAATACTCTTGGTTTGGTGCAAGATGTGAGCAAACTCATGGTGCATAGTGTGGAAATACTCGTCGTTGAGAACATTAACCAACTGTGCAGGATTGTTAGCATAATTACCCAATCGGTTAACATTAAGTAATGTCACCTTAATACCACCCTCGGCAAGACCCACTTCAATGGTTCTTGAGATAGGATTGATTGCAGGAGAACCCACGAGCATGAGGATGCGTGGACCATACATTTTCAAGAACTCCTTGCTGCCAGTTACTTCCTCATAAACATCAAACCACATGTACTTGGTAAGCACTGCAAGGTCGATAGAGTTGGCAAGCGTAGCAGGCTCGAGGTTATAGTTCATGTTGGTCTCGTTGTCTTTGAGCCTGTACTGGAATTCCAAGTTATAGACATCGAGGTAGTTCTCCTTAAGCCACTTGTCAAAGTTGTAGGTGTAGCTATTAGGGTCGATTTCATCGGTAACGTCGGGGAAGATGGTGTCTCCAAGTCCCTTCTCGCTACATGAGGATAGCGACATTGCCACAATAGCCACCAATGCCAAAGCACTTAAATATTTAAAATAATTTTTCATAATCTTATCTGAATTATTAATTATTCATCATTACTAGGTGGTACCACAGCCTTCTTGAAGCTAGTATGGTCCTGCGTCATCAATGGCGCACGCTCGTTGGGTTCAATACCGGCTGCGATAACTTCATTAGGAATTTGGAGAGCCAAACGCTTATCAAGTTCACCATTGGCAATGTTAGGATTCAGTGTCACAACGCGAGAATCCTTGCCAATTACGTGGCTGTAGGAGATGCCATAGCGCTTGATGTCGAACCAGCGCATTCCACGGAACATGAATTCAATGCGGCGGAAGTGCTGAATGCACTGAAGAATAGGATTAATCTCGGGACTGTTATGGAACTGAGCACTTGGGCACACGATGTCGATGTGCAATGGCTTAGCAATACCAAAGTAGAGCGAGTCAAGATACTTGGCACCCAAAACCTCGCGACGCTCAGGACGATTGTTGTAGACGTATTTCTCCTCGGCAGTAGTATAGAAGTTCCAAACAATCTCCTTGCTCCATGGTTTCAAACTACTAGTGCTGTTTTTAGTATTGCGTCGAGCAGCTTCCCACACGCCCAAGTCGGCAACAGCGCCGTCGATGTCGCCAAGGAACAATTTAGCCTCGGCACGGTTCAAGAGAGCCTCCTCGCCAGTGAACTCACAAAGCACCTGGTGTGCATAGCCGATTCCGGCTACCTTATCGGTGTACTCAAATTGCTCACCCACGGGAGCACCCCACCACAGGCCATAGTCTTGGTTAGAACCGGCAACGAACATACCGCAGCCATTATAGCATGGATGCACGCCGCTCCATGTTGGTCCACGACCGTCCCACAGTGTTGCTTTCATAGCCTCGCGGTTGCATGCATAGCGGTTGCCTTGTGTAAGGTGACGGCGATATACTGAATAAGTGGGAATAATCATGAAATTCCTCATGTGGACTGGGTCGGCATAGTAACGGTTGAAGTCATCGTCGTAGGTGAGTTCATCACTATGAGCCCAGATGTCGGTCATGTAGGGCATGGGGTCAACATCGGCACCACCAAATGCTGTGTTGGCACATTCAAGAACCTTAGCATAGTCACGCTTGAAGAGATAGAAACGCGATGCGAAGGTATAGGCAGCCTGCTTGTTGAAGTGATACTTGGGCTGCTCATAGAATGCGTCGTTAATCAGAGGCAGACCATCCTCGATGTCTTTCTCGATCTTTGCATAAGTCTCGGCAAGAGTTCCACGCTCGTAGTGAGGTTTCACTGTTGTCTCAGGCTTAGTCATGTAAGGAATACCAGGACATGTGGCAGGATCATTACTCAATTCTGGGCCACGATAAGGCATGCAGAAGATGTTGGCAAGCATGAAGTGGCAGTAAGCTCGGTCGACCAAGGCCTCACCCTTAACTGCTTGCAACTTGGCGCTATTCTCGCCATTGTTCTCAAATTCCTCAACTTTCTCGAGAACTTGGTTACAAGTAGCAATGGCATTGTAATAGCCTTCCCATGAGCCAGAAGGAGTGTCTTCGCCAGAAGAGGTGCGAATATCCTCAAAGGCAAAGGCCTCATCGTCGTTGCGGTCGTAAGACGGCAGGTTGAAACGCACACCGTCAATGCCTGGCGAATTATTATCGATGAAGTTGTCGGTCGATATTTCGCAGAATGGCACATAGCTATATTCTGGATAAGCACTTGTCATCAACATGCGCAACTGCTCAGTGTTGGTGAGTGTAACGCGGGTGTCGGATGGCTTGTCGAGGAAGTCGCTACAAGACGACATACCCAAGAGTGCCACGCCAGCCAATATATAATATCTTAATTTCATAGTTTTATATATTTTAAAAACATTATACTAATTAAAGACCAAAACGTACAGTAAGTGTGAACTGCTTTGGAGAAGGAGCTGCCACACCACCTGAGTTAAAGAACTCTGGGTCTTGACCGTTGAGTTTCTTATCAGCATAAAGCAGGCACAGGTTGGTTGTGCTGAGCTTAACCGATGCATTGTTCAGACGGAGCGCTTTGAGCACCTTGGCTGGGAAGTCGTAGGTGAGCGAAACCTCTTTGAGGCGGATAAAGCCACCGTTAGCAATACGAGCAGTACTATAGTTGTAAGAGCTATAGGCAATACCTAGTCTTTCACCATATACATTGTTCCAAGTCATATACTGACGTGTAGAAACAATGGCAGGGATGTCGGTACGAGCCTCATCACCTGGCACAACCCAACGATTCTTCATGTCGCGGCTGTTGGCTGTCATATCGCCATAAGCATAAGAGAAGTCGGCTGGCAAGCGCAACTTGTTACCAAACGAGTAGGTCAAGAAGAGGTTCAGGTGGAATCCCTTCCAGCTGAAGTTGTTACCAAGACCACCGGTGTAGATAGGATCTACTGGACCCTCATACTTAAGGAAGTCGAGGTTGTCGAACTGCTGGAAGTAGATACCAGCAACGGTTACGTCGCCATTCTCATCGTAGAATGTGGGAAGACCCTCATCATTCAAGCCAGCGAATGGGATAGAGAAGATGGCACGCACGGGATAGCCCTGCAAAGCATAACCGGTACCTGGCACGAGGTCGATGATGCGGCTACGTGACAAGAGGTCGGTAATCTTGTTCTTTGCATAAGAGAATGTGAAGTCGGTACTCCACTCAAAGTCGCCTGGCTTAGCAGCTTCGAAGTTGCGGGTAGAGAGAGTGAACTCAACACCGTGAGATTCCATCGAAGCCACGTTAGCATACTTGTGTGTCACACCACCGACACCCTCGGTATAAACACCACCAATGAGGTCGAAGTTGTTACGCTTGTACCAGTCGAACACCAAGTTTATGCGGTTGTAGTAGAAACCGAGGTCAACACCAACGTCAAACTCGTGCTTCTTCTCATAGGTCAACTCCTCGTTTGCAATGTTAGCCAAATAAAGGTTCATCTCAGCATCCTCAGGATTCAATCTCCAGGGCTTAGATGGATAGTAGATTGGGAGTGCGTTAGACACACTTGAAGGACCAGCATCGGCAGTCAGTGAGTAAGAGAGACGGAGCTTAGCATAGGTCCAGATACCATTCTGGTTGAAGCGAGCATCGCGGAAGAAGTTCTCGTCGCTCACGTTCCAAGCGCCCGAAATGTTCCAAGTTGGGAGCCAGCGGCTCTTCTTGGCCTTACCGAGCTTGTTAGAACCCTCATAACGGAAAGTTCCGGTGAGGATGTACTTGCCCATGTAAGAGTAGCTACCCATAGCATAGTAGGCCATGTTGCGACCATAACGCCAAGCCTCGCTGTAGTAGTTGTGGTTCTCCTCAACTTGCTGCTTGAAGAGGTTCTTGTCGAGGAAAGGAATGTTACCGTTCTCATAAACGATACCCCAGCCCTCGAAGCTCTCGGCGTGACGCTCAATCTTACTGAGCTCCCAACCAGCGAGCAAGTTAATCAAGTGTACATCGTTGAACGACTTGTTATATTGTGCCTGAGTGCGCAAGTCGAACTGTGACATCGCGTTCACATCGTGATAAAGGATACCTCCCTTAGGCAGCACGCAAACAGGAAGAGCACCAGCAACATCGGGGTCGGTATAGAGATAAGTGTTGGCATCTCGAATTGATGCATTCTCAGGGTCGATACCGGCACGATAAGCGTTGGCCTGGTTAGAGTCGTCCTTTACATAGTGGTTGGTTGTACTGCTGTTGAAGCGGTAAGAAGCCAATCCCTTGAGTTCGAGACCTTGAATTGGTTTCCAAGTAAGTTCACCTTGGAACTTGAGGTCGGTTACACCGAGGTCGATGTAGTTTTGCTCGAGCTCGTGGAAGATGTTGAACGCTGTATAGTTACGAGTGTAAGTGGCATTGGGGTCAGCGGTACGCGAAGTGTTCAACGCATAGCTATAGGGGTTGATATCGAAGCTACGGCTGTAAACACCGTTTACCACGTCGACGTCCTGACTCAAAGTACCAGGCGCACGCTGCTTGCGGTAGCTATCACTGGTCAACAACTTAATGGTCAAATTCTTTGAGAGGTCATAGCTGGCGTTGGCGTTGAAAGTGTAACGTGTAACCTCACTCTGCTTGGTCCATCCTGGGTCGTACATGATAGAAGCCGAGGTGTAGAAGCGAGCACGGTCGGTACCACCAGAAATAGAGATAGCGTGGTTTTGTGACACGTTGCTGTTAAACAAGAGGTCAAACCAGTTAGTGTTACGGAACTCTGCCTCACGCAGGTAAGCGTTCTTGGCAGCGAGCGTGTTAGGAAGACCGAAACCGGTAGCTGGGTCATACTGGTCCATGAGCTTGTACATGGTACCATAGATACCCGAACTTGAAGAGTTGGCAAGACTAGCGAAGCTCAACCATCCCTTAGCCTCGAGTTCCTTGTAGATACCCATCTGCTCCTGCGAGTTACTGATGTTGAACTCACGGTACATGGGTTTCAAGCGATAGGTGAACTCACCGGTATAGTTGACACTAGCCTGTCCTGAGCGACCCTGCTTGGTGGTAACGACGATCACACCCGCCATGGCGCGAGCACCATAGATTGATGTTGCCGAACCGTCCTTAAGGATCTGGAAGCTCTCGATATCGTCGGCGTTGATACCAGCGATGGCGCTGGCGATAAGGGTGGTGGCGTCACCACTCGAGAGTGCGTCGGCATCGAGCTCAACGTTATCCTCAAGAATCACACCGTCGACAACCCACAATGGCTTGCTGCTACCGTAGATAGAGGTAGCACCACGCACGCGGATTTTAGGAGCGGTACCAAAGGTACCCGACACGTTCTGCACACTCACACCAGCGGCACGGCCCTCGAGGGCACGCGACACGTCGGCCACACCGTCGAGCTTAGCCTTGTCGGCCTTAATGCTCGTGGTAGCACCGGTAAAGAGGCGCTTGTCTACGTTTTGATAACCTGTTACAACCACCTCTTTCAGAGTAGTAGACTCGTCGGTGGTCAAAACAATCTTCATCTCACCCTGAGTGACCTGCACATCGGCGTCGGCATATCCCATGTACTTCACTACAATGTGGCTCTTGTAAGAGGGCACAGTGATAGTGAACTTACCGTCAAAGTCGGTAGCTACACCATTAGTGGGTTTTGCTTTTTCCGATACATGAGCACCAATCACGGGTTCTTCATTGTCGTTTTCGACTGCGACAACGACACCAGTCACTTTGACCTGAGCGGTCGCCGCGAGTGACATCAATATTGCAGCCGTTAGCAATAAAAGTTTTTTAAGACTCATAAGCATTGAAAAAAAATTAATAATTATTATTTATTTTGGTTTTAAAAAATTCCCAAAAATAGTTTTCATTCAGCAGGTTAGAAAGTTAATTCTGGGCAAAAATTCGCCTTCGCGTTTATCACTAGTTTCAACTCCCATACCATAGGTTTTTTCGACACTATTTGGCCGCGCCGAGAGCCATTATTTTCTCAACGTGGGCAATAATGCATTTTAATAAGGTGCAAAGAAACTAATTTTTTTTTAATTAATCTAATTTTTATTGTTAAAATTGAGGGGTTGGTTTAAAAAAAGTAGAATCTAAGACTAAATGAGTCTAGTAATGTGTTATATAACATAAACCCTAATGACTGATTCGGGATAAAAAAAATTAGGGAGAGCCTGAGCCCTCCCTAATCTCTAATTCTTAAACCCTGAATCGACGTCAAGAATGGTCAATTACTTGACCGCCTTGTTAATCTCGTCGATTGTGGGATTGACGGCTACAATCACACCGTCGCCATTGATGAGGAACGTGCAAGGGTGGTCGATGCTACCCCAGCGTTTCTGGAACGAAGGGCGATCTTGATGCTCACAGAAGTATTGCGAAGAAACATCGAGGCTGTCGAGAGCCAGAACTTCCATGAATAGTGCCTTGCTACGATCAAAATTCACTGCCAAGTGAACCAGCTTGTCGTTGTCACGCGCGAGCTTGTTAAGCTCGATGTTCTCGATGCGTGTGATAGCGTCGGCCGAAGTCCACATGTTCATCACTACAAACTTGCCCTTGTAATTGTCGAGTTCCACCACGCTAGTCTCATTGGCGATGCTCAAATCGGGAGCCTTGGTCCCTACACGGCTATCGCTTGAAATCGTGGTGCGTGAAGAGGTGAAAAACATCACCACCCCAAGAGTTAACAATAAAAAAACGAGCTTTTTCATAATTAAAGTCTTTATTCAATCACATTGCCACATCAAGTTAACAATCAACATTTTGACTTGGCCCAAAACGGCCGCCAGTTTTACGTGATACTGGCACTTAAATGTGACAACAGTCTTGAAATTTGGGGTGCAAAGTTAATCAAAAAATCTTTACCCACACAAGGAATTAAGATTTTTTACATGTCATAAATATTTTTTTCACAACTTGTTAGAGCGTGATTCCATCGCTCAACAGCAGTCTAAAACGGCAGATGTTTTAGAATTTGTAGACGGCACCCAGCGAGAATACCGCCTGGTCGATTGTGCTCACAATTGAGTACTTGAACTCAGCATTAACAACGAAGTTATGCCTGATGTCATACTCGCAGCCTCCACCCAGGTTCAGTCCAAAATGGGTAATCGACTCGTCGGTTTTGTTGTAGCATTTGCTCACAACGGTGAGACCAGCGAGAGGGTAAGCCCTGAACTTGGAGGCGATGTTGAACAGATAATGGGCGTTGGCGTTAAGGTCCCACATGTGGAAGCCATTGTTACTGAAGTAGTAGTTGAACGATGCCTCGCCCCTGATATCGTTAGTGATAAAATACTGGAACTTGCCACCAATACCCAGCATATTGATTTCGGTGCCATATAGGAGGTTGCCTCCTACAGCCATCTCACCCTTTTGAGCCGAAGCATATCCGCATCCCAAAACGGCGATGATCAATAATGATAAAAATTTCTTCATAATTATAGTGTTATATCTTTTGTGTTCTTCCTCAACCACTTAAAAACTCGTCACTCGCTACTTATTACTTGCTACTTGTTACTTATTACTTGTTACTTATTACTTATCCTGAGGCACATTGATGTTCTTGCTCATGACAAGGTCGTGGGTGCGCTGCATGAAGCGCTTGAAGGTCTCGCGCGAGTCGGCACGCACCAGCTCAGGCTTGTCCTCGGGAATCACCTGATAGGTGTTGTCGCCTGCACCTGGTTTCTGGCAGAAGAAAAGTTTGTAACGTGGACTGTCAATCACGGGCTTACCATCCTTCATTTTAACCCTAACTTTAACCATTGCCCCACCACGGCAGTCGATGTCGCTCATGTTGGAAATGAAATTGCCGAGGCTGTAGACCAGCAGAACGTCCTTGTTGAACTTGTCGCTGTGACGCACATCAAAAGGCTCAACCACATGTGGATGGCCACCAATAATGAGGTCTACGCCCTTGTCGATGAGGAAATTGGCAAGATTCTTCTGTTCCTGTACTGGTGTGAGGGTGTACTCCACTCCCCAGTGCATGTTGACGCACAGCACGTTGGCACCCGCTGCACGGGCAGCATCGATGTCGGCAGCTATCACCTTCTTGTCGATGTAGTCGACCACCACATCCTTTTGGATGGGAATGCCGTTGGTGCCATAGGTGTAGTCGAGGAATGCAACCTTGATGCCGTCGAAGTCCTTGATACATGGCAGTCGTTTAGCGCGGTCGGCCTTATTGATATAGGTGCCAATGTGAGGGATGCCCCACTCATCGAGCTTGTTGATGGTCCTCACAGCGCCCTTGTCGCGACGGTCGAGACAGTGGTTGTTGGCAGTAAGGAAGAAGTCGAAACCCACCTTTTGGAGCTCTTGGGCATACTCATCGGGGGCACTGAAACAGGGATAACCCGAATAAGGCGCTCCACCTAGCGAGCACTCAAGATTGACGATAGCATAGTCGGCCTCCTCGATGTCGCTCTGCACATGCTTGAAGCAAGGGCTGTAATCGTAAGAGCCATCGGCACGACGTGCCACCTCATACTGCTTGGAATGCTGCATAGCATCGCCAAAGAAGACAAAATCCACCTCGGCGTTGCCGGCAAGCAGCGACATCAACGAGAGTGCAAGAATTGATAGTAGATTCATTTATGAGTTATGAGTTATGAGTAGTGAGTGCTTGATTCTTTTGTTATTTAGCGGCGGCGACCAGCGCGCATGAGCTGCTTGGGACTCATGTTCGACACCTTGTGCATTGCCTTGCGGGTTTGGTCAAACTGAGTGAGCAGCCTGTTAACCTCCTGGATATTAGTGCCACTACCACGAGCGATGCGCTGACGACGGCTACCGTTAATAACCTCGGGATGCTCGCGCTCATAGGGGGTCATAGAGTGAATTATTGCCTCGATGCCCTTGAAAGCGTCGTCGCTGATATCGATATCCTTAATGGCTTTGCCCACACCAGGAATCATCGAAGCAAGGTCCTTGAGGTTACCCATCTTCTTGATTTTGCTAATTTGCGAGAGGAAGTCGTTGAAGTCAAACTTGTTTTTGGCAATCTTCTTCTGCAACTCGCGAGCCTGCTCCTCGTCATATTGCTGCTGCATGCGGTCAACGAGCGACACGATATCACCCATGTTGAGGATGCGGTCGGCCATACCAGCGGGACGGAATGGGTCGATTGCCTCCATCTTCTCGCCAGTACCCACCCACTTGATGGGCTTGTTGACAACGGTGCGGATTGACAACGCTGCACCACCACGGGTGTCACCATCGAGCTTGGTGAGCACAACGCCGTCGAAGTCAAGACGATCGTTAAAGGCCTTGGCGGTGTTAACGGCGTCCTGACCGGTCATAGAGTCGACAACAAACAATGTTTCGTTGGGCTGGATGGCGTCTTTAATAGCCTTGATTTCCTGCATCATCTGCTCATCAACGGCAAGACGACCTGCAGTGTCGACAATCACCATGCCATGGCCCTTGGCCTTAGCCTCGGCTATAGCGTGCTGAGCTATCTCAACGGGATTCTGGTTGCCCGGTTCGCTATAAACAGGCACACCAATCTGCTCGCCAAGCACCTTGAGCTGCTCGATGGCTGCTGGACGATAAACGTCGCAAGCCACAAGCAACGGAGAGCGCTTGATGAAGCGGTTGGCCAGCTTGCCCGAGAAGGTGGTCTTACCCGAACCTTGAAGACCCGACATCAAGATAATGGCGGGATGGCCCTCGATGTTGAACGGAGCCTGCTCACCACCCATGAGCTCGGTGAGCTCATCGTGCACTATCTTTATCATCAACTCCTTAGGTTTCAAGGAATTGATAACATTTTGACCTATTGCTTTTTGTTTAACAGTATCGGTGAACGTCTTAGCCACCTTATAGTTAACGTCGGCCTCAACAAGAGTGCGACGAACCTCTTTTAGAGTTTCGGCAATATTAATCTCGGTGATTTTGCCTTCACCCTTCAACACCTTGAACGCGCGTTCAAGTCTTTCGCTTAGATTTTCAAACATATATATGTTAAGTAATAAATATTAAGTAAAAGTAACAAGTTCTTAAGAGATAAACACCTTAGTAACAAGTTACAAAGTAACAGTTCACATGTGGCTGTTACTTTTTGGGACATTACTAAATCAGTTTATTGGTTGCGGTGTCGGGGAACACCACCTGAGGCTTGAAACCTTTAGCCTCCTCGGGGGTCATGAGTGCGTAGGACATTATTATCACAACGTCGCCAGGTTGCACCTTGCGAGCAGCAGCCCCATTAAGACACACCTCGCCCTTTCCACGCTCACCAGGGATAACATAGGTGTCGAGACGCTCGCCGTTGTTGTTGTCGACAATGAACACTCTCTCCCCCTCCATGATTCCTGCGGCATCCATCAAATCCTGGTCGATGGTGATGCTGCCAATGTAGTCGAGATTAGCACCAGTAACGGTAACACGATGAATCTTCGATTTTACAACTTGAATAAACATGGTCAAACTATTTTAAAAAATTAATAATGTAGTACACTTTTGAATTCAGCAAAAAGCGTGCCACATCACAAATTCTCGGGCTTTTTGTAGGTAATGTTGTCGATTTCGCGCACATCACCGCAGTAAACGGTAATGCAGCCAACAATATAATCACTTTGCTCCCAATCACTTACAGGTTGCAGTGTTAAACCATCGCAAATTGAGTAATACTCCACCTCCATCTCGGGATAAGCATTGAGAGTGGCCACTACCCAATCGTGGGTTTGCTCCACGGTGTGATCCTCGGCGAAAGCCAAGCTGTCGCACAGCACTCGGTAGATGTTGGGAGCAATCTTGCGCACAAGCGGAGTGAGGCGCACGTTGCGGCTGCTCTTGGCCAAGCCGTCGGGCTCACGAACGCATGGGCAAGTGACAATATCAAGATTGAGACCCAGCTGTTTAATCATTGCGCGAATCACGGCAATCTGCTGGAAATCCTTCTCACCAAAGTAGGCGCGAGTGGGTTCAACCATCAAGAAGAGCTTGCTCACAATTTGGCACACGCCGTTAAAATGGCCAGGGCGCATGGCTCCCTCCATTACCTCGGCAACTGGACCAAGCTTGAACACGCGTGTGTCGGGCTCGGGATAAATTTCCTCAACTGTGGGCATAAAAGCGATGTCCACGCCGCAACTCTCGAGCAATGCTGCATCGGCCTCGGCAGTGCGAGGATAGGTGCGCAGGTCTTCCTTATTATTGAATTGTGTGGGGTTAAGAAACACGCTAACTACCACCACGTCGTTTTCTGACCTGGCGCGTTTAACAAGCGACTGATGTCCCTCATGAAGGGCACCCATCGTAGGAACAAGCCCCACAGTCTTGCCCCCAGAACGAAGCATTGCGACTTGCTTTCTCAGCTCGTCGACTTTACTTATTATTTTCATTGTAATTACAATTGACTTTAAAATCGACTGCAAAATTAGTGCAAGCCGAGTGAAAAACCAAATTTATTTGAGTTTTTCCTGGGCGCAGCCTAATTTATCTAATTTTAGATATAATTTCTGAATAACAAGCTAGACAATAAAAATAAATATATTTTTTCTATTATTCCCATCACAAAAGAAAGGCTGGCGCGCGTGAGCGTGCCAGCCTTTACAAAATTATTTGGATTTAATTTTAATCCTATTTACTTCCCGGACTTAGTGTGCGAGAAGTAGATGCCACCACAAAGTTCAATCTTACCATTGTAAGTGTCCTTATAGCCAATCATGGTGAGAGCGTCACCCACCTCGATATTTGCAGTTGCGAGCCAGTTCTTGCGGTTTTCTCCAGTAGCGCCCCAGCCAGGATAGCATCCGTAAACATAGAGAGTGGTTGCACCGCCATCATCGCTGATGTAGAGGTTTCCGTAAATGATGTCATTGTTGGCAGTACCAATGTCCTCAATTATTCCGGTGATACGGTAGTAAACGTTCTTATCGTCGGGCTTGGTCAGGAACTCGGCAACAGTGATGTCGGTAACTGGGATGTGAGTCTCATACTGACCACCCTTCGACATTTGTGGTGTACCGTTGTAAGAGCCACGCTGTCCTACTACAGTAATGATATCGCCTTCCTTGAGGCCAAGGCTCTCAAACTCGCCCTGAGCACCCATGTGATAGATAGCAACCTCACCACTCCAGTCACGAAGAACGAAGTCGCCCGAAGAAGCCTTAGTTACCTTCTGGATAACACCAGTCAAGCGATATTGTGTTGCATCCTCATCGGCAGCAAGGAACTCGGCTACTGTGCAAGCTACGATAGAACCCTTCTGGTTGATAGTAGCAGTCACTGCACTCTCCTGCGAGCCATTGCTGGTCTTGAAAGTAACCTCAGCGCTGCGGTCGCCACCAGCGTTGGCGTTAGCATGGAATGTAACGGTTGGGTTGCTTCCAGCGGTGATGTTGGTGATAGCGAGCCAGTTCTTGGCGCTTTCAGGAATCTCAACGCTCACGCCATTACCCTTGCAGCTGAGATTCACAGTAACGTCGCCACCCTCTAGAGGAATTGTGGCATCCTCGGGGTCATAGCCCTCAATCTTGAGCAGAGACTTCACGATCTTTATTACGGTAACATCCACAAGTTCAATCTTAGTGCCATAGGTAGTCTTAGGACCTTCAACTGTAACGATGTCACCCTCTTCGAGTCCAAGGCTTAAGAAGTTCTTAGTCTTGCCATTCTTGTCGAGTGTACCATAGATGTAGATTTCGCCAGTGTCGTCAACGAGCCACCAGTTACCATAAACGGTGTTCTCGATGCGTGTCACTCTACCAGTCACACGATAAGTCTTACTATCGGGACCGGCGATAACCTCGGCACAAGTAGCGTCTTGAACAACTGGGAGACCTTGGATGATTTTGATGTTTTGAGTGCGACCAGCGCATTCGATCTTCAGGTCAGCATTGCGGCCATTGTTAGCTGCAGGTGCACTGAATTTAACTTTAGTCTCACCAGCCTTACCTTCCATAGGGGTGACTGTGAGCCACTCGGGGATATTGCTCTCGTCGAAGCTCCAATCGGCTTTGGCGTTAACATCTATAGTTGCCTCACCACCTTCAAGATTGATGGGAACGTAGGAACGAGACACTTGAATCTCATCGAGCAATGTTACTGTATCCTCATCGGAGCAGCTAACCATCATAGCACCTACCAGTGCAATAAATGCGGGAATAAAATATCTAAGTTTCATAGTAGTGTATGTGCTTTAATGAATTAATTGAAAATATACTTAATACCAATAGCCACGTTCCAGCACTGACCAATATTGTGGTTAGGAGTCCAAGTCTTGGTGTTGCCATCAATAGCCTTATTTGTTGAGAATGTAGCATATCCATCGGCATCAACGCCCTTGTACTCAAGGATGCGTGCGTCGCTACCAATCTCAGGATTGAGATACTTGCTCACGCCCCAGCTAGAGTTGAAGAAGTTGAGAACGTTCTTCATGTCGAAGCTCAGCTGGATTGTGTGCTTGGTGTTACCGGCACGGAAGTTGAAGTCGTGCTTGTAACCAAGGTCAATGCGGTGTACCCATGGGCTGTAAACGCTGTAACCCTCGGCATACTCACCCTGATGCTTCTTCAGGTAGCTATCGTTGTGAACGTAGCTCATGAAGCGGTCGCGGTCGTTATCGCTTACGAAGCGGAACTCACGATCGGCAACCTCCTGATCGGTTGGGATGTAAATAGCATCGTAGTTGTAACCGTCGCCATTCATGTCGTTGCTGGTCATGTAAGAGTAGTTGTAACCACCACGCCATGCCTCATAGATGAGGTTGTAGTGGTTGCCGCTGCGATCGTGCAAAGTAGCGCTTGCGATGAAACGGTCGGGAGTAACATACTGCGAGTTGTGCAGACGAATGTTGTTAGGACCTTCCCAAGTGGGAACATAGGTGAAGGCACTCTCGGCAGCCGAACCTGGCATACCGGTAACTTCCTTCGATACAGTGTGGGTGTAAGAAGCCATGAGGCTTACCCAGTCGGCAGGCTTAGCGGTTGCCATGATGTTGGCACTCCATCCGTAGCCCTTGCTGGTGTTCTCAAGAACGAATGCCTTGGTACCAGTGCGGAAGCCAGCAGGATAAATAGGACGGTTGTCGGCACCGTTGAAGCGGGCGAAGCCACCTACGCTAGGAATTGACCAGTCGCTGATTGAAACAGCGTTGATAGTCTTGTTGAAGATGAACTCACCAGTCAATGTCAATGGGAACGAAACTGGGAATGCATAGTCAACAGCGATTGAAGATTTCCACACCTGTGGCATCTTGAACTTAGGATCTACACCATTAACAGCCGATGGAACTGTACCATCCTCTGGCTTAACAGTCTGTGGATAACCCATACCAAAGAGCTTTTGCTGGAGAGCATCGATAGTGGCCTTTCCGTTAGCGTCGGTAACAAGACCGCCCTCAAAGAGGCTCATATCGGTGTTCTTAGAGTTAAGTTGTGCTTGGTATTGAACCATACCACCATTGGTTGGCATGTTGGTGAAGAATACCAATGGCAGACGTCCCGAGAAGAGGCCTGTTCCACCACGAACCTTGAGGCTCTTGTCGCCAATCACGTCCCAAACGAAACCTACGCGAGGCGAGAAGGTGACAGAGCTCTTAGGCCACTTGCCAGTGTCGACGTGGCGAACATTGCCGTCCTTGTCAAAATAGTCAAGGTTGAGGATTGCCTGGTTAGTCATCAGGTCACCATTGTTGAAGAAGAGACCGTCGATGCGGAGTCCATAGGTCAATTTGAACTTGTCACTAACGTTCCACTCATCCTGGCCATAGATGCCAAGCTTGTTGAACTGAACACGAGCTGCAGGAGCAGTCTCACCGTCGTAACCGTAGGTCAAGCAAACTACCTCGGGAGCAGCGCCGTTGATGAAGTCGTCAACGCTTGCATAGCGATAGTAACCGGTACCGTTGCGCATGTACTGGTTGTCGGCCATTTGATGCTCGAAGCTGATGCCACCCATAATCTTGTGGTTACCAGCATAGTAGGTGATATCGTCCTTCATGTTCCAAATAGTGTTGTGAACGGCGTTATTCCAAGTAAAGAGCTCATAACCAAGGGCCATGTAGTTACCAGTGCCACCAGTACCATCGAGGATGTCGATGAATGGGAACTCACTTGAGTTGCTGCCACGCACGTCGTCAAGTTTTGACCAAGTGGCGAGGAACTGGTTCGACAGGTTGTCGGTCAAGCGGCTGTTCAAGTCAAATGAGAGAGAGTGTACGAGGTTCTGCATCGAGTACATCGAGTTAGCAAAAATCATTGAGTACTGAGATGCGCGGGCATATGCTGAACGAGTGCCACCGTCCATTGAAGAAGCGTTGGCTGCGTTCCATACGTTGTTCTTAGTGTAGTTATAGCGAAGTGCTAAGTGGTGATCGTTGGTGATGTTCCAGTCGATGCGGGCAAGCAGCTTGTAGTTGCTCTCGTCGGCAGGGAAGTCGGTATAAGAACCGGTGTCATAACCATACTTGTCCATCACGTGCTTTTGAACTCTTGCCATGTCGGCGATAGTAGTGCGTGACAGGTAGTTGTCGGCATCGGCAACACCGTTCTCCGAAGCGCGCCAGCGGTTGGCAACGGTAGGAATCTTCGACATTTCACCATTCACGAAGAAGAACAATTTGTTCTTGATGATTGGGCCACCCAAAGTAAAGCCATAAGTTGTGGTGCGGTCTTTTGCACGAGCTCCGGCAAGTTGTTCACCTTCTACGCAGTCACCACGCAGGTGCTCGTTACGATGGTAAAGATAGGCACTTCCACGGAATGTGTTGTTACCACTCTTAGTAATGGCATTAACACCACCACCAATGAAGTTGGTTTGACGCACATCGTAAGGCGAGATAACAACCTGCATCTCCTCGATAGCGTCGAGTGAGATTGGGTTACCACCACCAGGAAGTTTGTCGCTCAAACCGAAGTTGTTGTTGAAGTTGGCACCATCAACAGTGAAGTTGGCGGTACGACCATCAGCACCGGCAAAAGCCATTCCGTTACCTCCATAAGGCGAGAGGCGAGTAACGTCGGTGATGCTGCGGGTAACGGTGGGAAGGTTGGTGATTTGAACATTGGAGATGTTGGTAGTAGCTCCAGTCTTCTCACCAGCGAACTTCGAACCTGAGCCCACGACAACCACTTCTTGGAGTTGGTTAGCATCGGTCTGCATGGTTACGGGCAAGTTGTAGGTCTCACCCAGAGGCAATGTGATTTCAGACATCACCATTGTCTTGTAGCCAACGTAGGACACTGTAGTGGTGTAAGGACCACCAGTACGCATACCTTGGATGTAGAATCGTCCATCCATGTTGCTCACGGCGTTGTACTCAGTACCCGAGGGCACGTGCACGGCCTTTACCACTGCGCCAATGAGGGGCTCATTGGTGTCGTCAACGATTACACCTGTCATCGACGAGGTAGTAATCTGCGCATTAAGTGACATTGCTGCTGCCAGCAACATCATCAGCGTTGATAAGTAAAATCTTTTAAGCATAAAATGTTAGATTAATAAAGTATTTAAAAAAAACGTTTAATAGTTTTATTTTCTCGTCTCTATATATATAAATATGCGTCATCAACTCTTTTTAAAAAGCGACACACCGTTATAAGATACTTTGCTCTTATAGCGGTGTGCAGTTTATACTCTTTGCCTTGTAGTTCCTTGAGTGCGATATTGTATCCCCGGCAGTAAACATCTTATTGCCAGGACCATAACTATCAAATATAAAGAACTGTAGCAAATCCATTATGTTGAATCAGAGTCCTAATTTTTGTGCAAAGGTATTGATATTTTTGCTAATACAAAAAACTATTTCAAAACATTTTTCCACATTAACCATTTTAACTAAAAAAAAGCACCTCTACCCTATCATCATTTCACTATTTTATATTGTTTATCAAACACATACCTATCCTCAGTTGTTAAAAAGCGAGATACATTAAGATGCTACCAAATCTCATTAACCTTTACAAAAAGGCACAAAAAAAAGGGTAAGAAGACTACATCGCGCCGCTACAACCTGTTACCCTTGCTTCGGTCAAGACCTGGGGGATTGGCAGGGAGCTGGCCGTGTAGGACTTACCCGGCTGCAAAGGTAATACTTTTTTTGTTCCTGACAAATTTTTTCGAAAAAATAGTGCTGAAACGAGCCATTATCGAGCTTCTCACACGTCGCTGAGGTCGATTTTCAAGCCTTCCATGGCAAGCATCGTGTTAGGAAATTCCTCTTGAGCCTGCGACAAAAGCACATCTTCTTCAACATATCGGCTGCTATAGTGCCCCAATATCAGCTTTTGCACATGAGCCTCGCTAGCCACCATGCCTGCTTGGCGCGCCGTGCTGTGGTATCGGCTCACGGCGTTCTTGATGTTCTCGTCGCCATAAGTGGCCTCATGGTAGAGCCAGTCGACATCTCTCACCGAGTCAATCACACGCTTTGAATACTTAGTGTCGCTGCAGTAGGCATAGGACACGGCCTTTTCAGGATTGGTGGTGAGCACGTCGTTAGGAATAACCAGTCCATCGGGCGACACATAATCCATCCCGTTCTTCAACAAGTTCATTGCATGCAACGGAATGTTGTGCTTGGCGCACTCCTCGGGATTGATGTGACGCAGTTTGGGCTTCTCTCGAAATATAAAGCCAACGCATGGCAAGCGATGGCTGAGCGGAATTGTGCTCACAGTGATGGAGTTATCCTCATAAATAACTGCCGGATGAGTATCTATAATATTGAATTTGAGATCAAACGGACGCTCACGGCAAAAATAATCAAGAAGATCGCCAAACATTTTAGCCCCATCCTTGAAAATGTGAATTGTCACCGTTCCACCCTTCTCCAATAGAGCCATTGTGGATATTAGACCTAACAGCCCAAAGCAATGGTCACCGTGAAGGTGGCTGATGAAGATATTGTTAAGTCGGGAAAACTTGAGTTTCATTTTCCGCATTGACAGCTGGGCGCCTTCTCCACAGTCAATCATGAAAAGCTTGCCTCTAACATCCAGCACCTGGCACGACGGCTGGTGCCTCAACGTGGATGTCGCAGAGCCACAACCCAATATGCTCAAATTCAATGTCGACATTAGTAAAATTGCGTTTTGTGGCCACGAAGTTAATATTTTTTATCCTCTTACACAAAAAGCAGCTATTGGAAAAATCTGCCATGCGATAAATTTGCACATTACACATAAAAAAATGTTAAAAAATTATTTTTTTTATTCACAACTCTTGCATAGTTAATCACAACCATTTACATTTGCAACAAGTTTTTTCATAGGATTAGATTTTTAAGGTTTACTTTATGCGGATGTTGAGAAACATCTGCATAATTTTTTTATGGAAAGACACATCTTGGCACAACGTAATTATAGGAAAAAACAAATAATTACAATATTTTTTTTGTTTTCTTGTAGGTAAACTGAAAAAATGTTGTACCTTTGCACCGCTTTAAGCTCCCGTGTGATGGGAAATTAAGCTAAATAACTTAATTTTGAGTAACACAACTTATTAAAAATGAAGACATTTCAATTAAACGCAGAGCCAAGAACTGACCTTGGCAAGAAGGCAGCTAAGGCGCTTCGCGCCGGCCAGAAAATTCCTTGTGTCCTCAATGGTGGCAAGGTAATCGAGTTAAAAGATGGTAAGTATGACGGCACCCTCGCCGAGGGCGAGAAGGTTGTTGAGATTGGCCGCGAAGGCAAAGCAGTTCTCACTACCGATTTCACCGTTAACTTCAACGACGTGCGCAAGCTCATCTACACTCCCGAGGTGTTTGTAGTAGCTCTCAACATCAATGGCGTTGAGAAAATGGCTGTTCTTAAGGACATCCAGTGGCACCCAGTAAACGACAGCATCCTGCACCTCGACTTCCTTGAGGTAACCAACGACAAGCCAGTTGTTGTATCTATCCCCGTTAACGTTGAGGGTCACGCAGCAGGTGTTAAGGCTGGTGGTAAGCTTTACCTGAGCATGAAGAAGGTGAAAGTTAAAGGTATCTACACCGAGATTCCCGAGCGCATCATCGTTAACGTTGATAGCCTGGGCATTGGTCAATCAGTTAAGGTTGGTGATCTCAAGTATGACAACTTCGAGCTCGCAAGCTCTAAGGATCTTGTTATCACTGGTGTTCGTGCCACTCGTGCTGCTGCTACTGCCGCTGCCGAAAGCGAGGAGGGTGAAGAAGGTGAAGCTGCTGAGTAATTTATTCAAGCAACTATTCTCTTCTAAATCCAAAAATGTTGAACAACCTCAAGAAACAACGACAATGAAGTTCTTGATTGTTGGATTGGGAAACATTGGTAACGAATATCAAGGTACCCGTCACAACATTGGCTTTACAATATTGGATGCCTTGGCCGAGGCATCCAATGTTTTTTTTACCACTCAGCGCTATGGCGATGTGGCACAGATGCGTCTCAAGAACCAGCAACTGGTGCTCTTGAAGCCTTCTACCTACATGAACCGTAGCGGTGAGGCGGTAAGATATTGGATGCAGAAAGAGAAAATAGCGCTCGACCACGTGCTTGTGGTTGTTGACGACCTGGCTCTGCCGTTTGGCACTATTAGGCTACGCGGCAAGGGCGCCGACGGTGGTCACAACGGACTGAAGAACATTAACGCTATGGTAGGTTCGCAAAACTATGCGCGCCTGCGATTTGGCATTGGAAGCGACTTCCCCGAGGGAGCTCAAGTTGACTATGTGCTAGGGCCTCTCACCATCGAGGAACAGCAACAGCTCCCCGAGCGACTGAAAAAAGCCGTCGACACCATCAAGGCATTTTGCCTGAGCGGACTAAGCTTTGCCATGACCAACTACAATAATAAGTAGAGAGTGAGAGTGGAGAGTGAGAGTGAGAGCGAGAGTCCATATCTTTATCATCGGCTTTTATAAACGATAAACGACTAGCAATTAACGATTATGACTGAAATGCGCATCGACAAGTGGCTGTGGGCCACAAGGGTCTTCAAGACACGGTCGCTCGCAACCGACCAATGCAAACTTGGGCGCGTGACCATTAAGGGCATGAATGTGAAGCCGTCGCACAACATCAAGGTGGGCGACGTGATAGAGGTGCGCAAGCCACCCATCACATTCACCTTTGAAGTAGTGGGATTGCTCAACAACCGCGTGGGTGCCAAACTGGTGCCTAACTACCTGAAGAACATCACCCCCGACGACCAGTACAAGTTGCTTGAGATGGCTCGCATTGGAGGTTTCGTGCGCCGACAGAAAGGTATGGGACGACCCACCAAGAAAGAAGGACGAGAGATGAAGGAGTTTGCCGACGAAGCTTTCTTCGGCTTCGACGACTGGGACGACGAGAGCCCACTTTGGACCGAGGAAGATGAGGAGAAACTAAACAACAAAAAATAATTCCGATATCACACATAGCAAAAAAATGCACCGACTTGTAGATGTCAAGTCTGTGCATTTTTATTTATAATCGCCAAGTACAGAAATTGGGAGTTTTTACTTAAAAAAACTTGTTTTTCTTTCATTTTATTTGCAATTAACAAAATAATGTGTAATTTTGTTAGCCAAACGAATGCGTGTGTAAAACACCACATTTTAAGAAATATTGAAACACTTTATCGAACACCATAAAAGCAATTCTTTTTTATTATTAACCAATCATTTATTATTATGAAAAAATTTTTACTTCTTGCAGCTTTCTTTGCTGCTTTCACGATGAATGCTCAGGAGTTCACACTTACTGAGGTAACCAGCACTACCAATGTTCCTGTAGACCGCGCAAACAACCGTCAAGGCTTCGGAATGGACGGCAAGTTCATCGTTATGGACAAGGTGCTTGGACAAATCAACTTCTATAATCCCGAGGATGGCTCAGTAGCAAGCACTCTCGAGACTGGCGCCACAGCTTCTTGGCCCGCAGTTACTCGCGACGAGGCTGGCAACATCATCGCCCGCGTCGACAACAGCTGGCCTGGCAACTTCTTGGCCGACACTATTATCATGAAGATTTTCCCCGCTGGCGGTGGTGACCCAATTGATGTTGAAGGCAACATCTTTGCCGACTTTGAGGCAGAGAATGGCCGCTGCGACTTCTTCAGCTTCATCGAGGGCAATGTGATGGAAGAGGGTATCCTGTGGCTTGTTACAGCCAAGTCTACCGGCATCCTGAAAGTTCCTTTTGTTGAGGGTGAAATCGATGGCGACCACATCTCTCTATTCCCAGTTGAGGGCGCTACACTTGCTCCAACCAGCTCTACCGTAGTTAACCCCTACACTGCTGCCGACGGAACCAAGCACTACATGCTGTGGACCCGCAATGCTAACGCTGTTGACCTGGTTATGAACGACACTGAGGACGGCTTCATTGGCACTACTTTCACCCTGCCTAACAAGGGCGCTACCAACGGCTGCTTCCCATTGACATTCGCTGGCAAAGACCTCGTAATTTACACTACTCTGCCTAACTATGGCAACGCTTGGGCTATCGCCGAGAAGAACGCTGAGGAGCCCATCGCTGTTGTTCCTGAGGTTGCTGGTTTCGTAACCAACGGCTTCCAATGCAACTGGCTGAACGCCGAGGTTGTTAGCGACACCAAGGTTCTCATCTATCAGTACTTCCCTGGCAACTTCTTCAAGACCTATGAGTTGACAATTCCAGGCGAGGAGCCAAACGACGAGATTACCGAGGCTTACTTGGTTGGTACATTCAACGGCTGGAATCAGACCGAAGAGGGTGGCCGCATCGCATTTGAGGATGTTGATGGCGTTCTCACCGCTGCAGGTGTAGAATTACAAGCTAATGATGAGTTCAAGGTTATCGTTCCTAACGGCGACGGATGGACATGGCTTGGTGGCTATGATGTAAATGAAGTTGGCTACTTCCTGATTACCGACCAGATGACCACCGAAGGTGACATGTTCAATCTCGTTGACGGCGCAAACTTCCGTATGGCTGAGGCAGGAACCTACGACATTGAGATACTTGGAGTTACACTGCAGAAAGATGATGTATTCTATGTATTAAGAGTTACTAAGTCTGAGCCCAATGCTATTGAGACTATCGCTAACGACAAGGTTGACAACACTTGGTACAACCTCCAGGGCGTGAAGTTCAACGGTATGCCAAGCGTTCCCGGTGTTTACATCAACAACGGTAAGAAGGTTATTATTAAATAACACCTTAAATTATTAACATACCACATCTTAGAGTGGGTCGAGAAGCTATTGTTTCTTGACCCACTTACATTTTGAATCTAATTTAGAGATTGATTTTTTATGTAGTTCTAAATTTTTAAATCAAAAAAATATTCATTTTTATATTATATTTAGTATCTTTGTGGGCTTTTTAGACATTAATACACCTATTATTTATATTAACAACTAAATTCACATGAAAAAATTACTGCTAATCCTGATGGCGGCAACTGTGTCGTTGGCTATGCTAGCTAGCGATAAGCTAAGTGCCCCAACACGAGTGTTCCTGCAGCAGCGTGCCAATGCCGTGGCTCAGGCTCCTGATGGCAAGTCGGTTCTTGCCATGCCCAAAACCCTTAATGGTGTGGAGTATGTTGAATGCTTCATCACCCTCAATGGATCTTCGATAGCCGAGCTCGAGGCTAACGGAGTGAAAGTTACTGGTAAGTTCAGCGACTTTGTCACTGCCAGTATTCCTGTAAGTAAAATTGAAAGCGTAGCTCGTCTTAAAGGCGTGAAGCAAGTGGGCGTTGCACGCAACGCACGACTGCTCACCGACGTAGCCAAAGGCATCGTTAAGGCCGACAAGGCATGGGACGGCACCAACTATGGCCTTCCACAGGGCTATACCGGACAAGGTGTGGTTGTTGGTCTTATCGACGACGGTATCCAGTTCAACCACCGCGCTTTCCTTGATAACAATGGCAACACCCGCGTGAAAGCAGTCTATATGCCTAATGCAACAAGCGCTAATGGCGGCACCAAGGCTACTATCGACGGTGTTCAGCTCATGGGTTATCAGTACACTACCCCAAGCCAGATTGCCAACCTTACTTGCGACGACAATGGCGAGAGCCATGGTACTCACACCTCGGGTATCGCTGCTGGTTCGCATGTAGGCAACTATTCTGGTATGGCTCCCGAGGCTGACCTGATTCTCGCAGGTTGCGGTTCTTCACTTACCGACAATGCCATTATGAGCTCTGCCAAATATATTGGTTGGTATGCTCAGCAACTTGGCAAGCCCTGTGTAATCAGCATCAGCTTGGGTAGCGACATTGGTCCTCACGACGGCACCAGCATCATCAGCCGTGCCTATAGCGAGGTTGCCAACACCTACGGCGCAGTGATTCTGCTTGCCGCAGGTAACGAGGCCGACATCATCGGTCACGCTCACAAAACCCTCTCAAGCGCCAACGACTACATGGCCGTTACCAACAACGTTTCGGGAAGCTGGTGGGGTTCTGCTACAGGTGCATGCGACATCTGGAACAGCACTAGCGAAGAGCTCCAAATCAAGGTTATCATCGGCAGCTCACAGAGCGACTGGATGACTAGCGGAACCTTTGGCAGCGTCACTGTTTCGGGTGGCGTGGATGCCTTCAACAACCGCTACAACCTGTATATCGAGAGCAGCGAGTCGTCGGCAACCTACGTTATCAAAGGCCAAGCTGGCAACACTATCAACGTTTATACCGACTGCTGGTACAGCACACTGAGCTCGTCGTCGGGCAGCGTGAGCGGCTACACCATCACCCCAGGAACCTACGAAGGCTCTATGTGCGACGACATGACATGTCCTCAGGTTATCAGTGTGGGTGCTCAGGCTTCACGCTCTAGCGATGGCTACGGCCAAGGCGATGTGGCTTACTTCTCAAGCTTTGGTACCGACTTCAACGGCGTTAACCAGCCATTCATCACCGCTCCTGGACACTATGTGATTTCGTCGGTTAATGGCTATGATTCTTACCAGTCAGTCTCTTGGTCAACGACCTACAACGGCCAGACCTACAATTGGGGACAGATGAGTGGAACATCAATGGCTACTCCTTGTGCTGCTGGTGTTGTGGCACTCTACCTGCAAGCCGACCCAACTCTCGATGTTGACCGCGTGAAGGAAATTATTGCCGAGACCGCCACTGCCTATCCAGCTAGTGCCTCTAGCCCTGTGATGTCTCGTGGCCACGGTATCATCAACGCCCTTGACGGTATCGAGTACATTCTCCAGCATCAAGGACCAACCATCGTTGCTAAGCCCGACAATGTAAACTTCCAGGGATATGCAGGCGAGACTTATACCGAGACTATCTTAGTTAAGGGTTATAACCTCACTCAGCCCATCAACATTGCTAAGAGCGGTTCAAACGTTTATAGCGTAACTCCTACCACTATCAGCCCTGAGGATGCTTACAGTGGCGTTAACGTAACCGTTACTTACGCTCCTACCGCAGCTGGCGAGACCAATGCAACCCTCACTCTCACCAGCGCCGAGGCCGAGACACAGACCGTGACAATCACAGGTGTGGCTCAGCCACGTGTTCCAACCATCCTTACCGATCCCGAGACTCTTAACTTCAACGCTAAGCTGTCTACTCCAATCACCAAGACTGTGAAGGTTAACGGCCTGTTCCTCACTAACGACATCACCGTTACCCTCACCGACCAGAACAACAAGTTCACAGTATCGCCAACTACCATTTCGGCAAGCAACACTGGCATTGACACTCCTGTCAATGTGAACGTGACCTTCACTTCGGCCGAAGAGGGCGAATACACTGCATCGCTCACCCTCACCAGCAATGGCGCTGTGACCAAGACCGTTCAACTCACTGCTAAGGCCACCGACAAGGGCACTGCTGCCGATCCATATCTCGACATCGCTAAGTATGAGACTATCGACGAGGCAGGCGCTAACGTGAGCGGCATGAGCACAATCTACAAGTACACCGAGTATGAAGATGACGAGTGCGCATGGCTCACCGTTTCTAACTATGGTGCTCTTAAGAGCGACGCCACCCAGAACTGGTTCACCATCGCAGGCACCGAAAAGACTGGCACAGAGTCTTGGGGTGCTACCGATGTATTCTTGGGCAGCTCACCCTACTTTGGCAACAGCAATGCTTACTACACCGACTGGAACGAGGATTACCAGACATTCTACGTTACCAACTGCTCTCAAGTTAAGCAGTTTGCTGAGAACCGCAGCAACACTTCTTATCCATTGAAGATGTACATCTATGAGTGTACTGTTAATGCCGACGGCACTATCACTGCTAGCAACACTGCAGTTCAAACCAAGCAGAACACTACCACTAGCAAGGAGGTTATTTCTTCTGATCCTCTCGACCCAGAGAAGGTTTACAAGATTGCTATCTTCAACGACTATTCTAAGCTTTATGAGATTGGATTCAAGACTCCTATCAACGGACTCCCAGCTCCAGTAGCTACCGCAGCAACCAACATTGGCGCTACAACCTTCACTGCTAACTGGAATCCATGCGATGGCGCCGACAGCTACACCCTGCGCATCATTCCTAAGAACTACGACATCCTCACCGAGGGATTCTCGAAGTTCACCAAGGCAGGCTCTACTGATTTAAGTTCAACTCTTGATCAGTACATGGACAATGCAGGTTGGACAGGCTCTAAGCTCTATGAGAATATCGGTGGTATTCGTTTAGGCACAGGCTCTTCGGTTGGCACTCTCACCTCTCCTGGACTCACATTGACCGAAAACAAGGTAGCAGTTCAGTTCAAGGCTAAGGCCTTCAACAACGACACTAACTGCAACCTCAAGGTTTCTTGTGGCAATGCAAGTGAGACTGTTACAGTTGCCAGCAGCACCGAGGAAACTTACACTGTAGTGCTTGACTGCAACGCTGCAGCCAACCAGAAGATTAAATTTGAGACCACCGCCAATAGCAAGCGCGTGATACTCACCAGCATCCACATCATCGATGGCGAGCATGCTGGCGCTGCCAAGTCAATCGACCTTGATGGCATTACAATCACTGGCATCACAACCAACAGCTACAACGTTACTGGCCTTGACCCAGCCACTACCTACTTCTATGACGTGAAGGCAGTATTTGGTCCTAAGTCAAGTAACTGGTCTAACAAGATTATGGTTACCACCCTTGCTGGTGGCATCGTTGGCGATGTGAACTGCGACGGTGAGGTTACTACTGTTGACATCACTTGCCTCTACAACTATCTGCTCAACGGCGACGAGACCTACCTTGCCACCAGCGACGTAGATGGCGACGGACAAGTCACCACAGTTGACATCACAGTAATCTACAACATCCTGCTCGCTTCAAAGAAGAAGTAAGACTATCAGTGTGATATCATTCAACAGAAGCGCTTCCTGCTTGGAGGCGCTTTTGTTTATTATTTATGGATAGTCATTGAAAATTTAGACAATTTTATTGAATTAATAAACTTTTTTATTACCTTTGTGGGTTTTATAAAAACTAATAGGAATTAATTGTTTGAAACAACTATTATAATTAACTAAACTCTAAGCAAAATGAAACAACTATTTAATCGACTAAAAATGTTGTCGGCATTAGCACTCGTGCTGTGCATGTCGACACAGTTGCAGGCAGCCGACGTTGACCTGGCTACCGCCAAGAATGCAGCAACGTCATTCCTTGCCAAGCAAGTTGCCAACGGCCGCTTGAGAGCAGCTGCCACCAGCAACCTAAAGCTCGTCAAGGCCGAGGCGTCGGTAGCAAAACCCGAAGCAACCGACTACTACATCTTCAACTCCGACAAAGCCTATGTAGTAGTGTCGGGCGATGACCTAGCTCCCGAAATTCTGATGTATGGCGAGGAAGGAACCATCGACATCAACGACATCCCCCCCGCAATGCAGTGGTTGCTCAACAAGTACAAATATCAGATTGACGGCCTCAAGGCTGGCACCCTGGTACCCAACAATTACACTCCCAAGGCCACAACAGCGGTAGCCCCGCTGACAAACGCCAACTGGGACCAAAGCTCTCCCTACAACAACCAGTGCCCCACCAGTGGCAGCAGCCGCACCCTCACTGGATGCCCCGCCACCTCGCTGAGTATGTGCTACTACGTGTGGAAATGGCCCAAGACCTTCCCTGCAGTAGCCGCAATCAATGGCTCGTCAAGCGGTGGCGTTTCGGCAGCTGCACTTCCTGAGCGCGCAGCCGACTGGGACAACATCATTGATGAGTATACTGGTCCCTCTAACTATAGCTCCACCTCGGCACAAAAAACTGCCGTGGCATGGCTGATGCGCTATGCAGGCCAGTCGATTCCCGACTACATGTACGGCACCGACGCCAGTGGCGCCAACGACCCCGAGATTTATCAGGGCGTTCTTAACATGGGTTACACCGATGCACAGCTGCTCACACTCACCGAGCTGCAATCATCGGGCTGGAGCTACACCAATGGCCCTCAGCAATACACCGATGCACAGTGGAACGAATGGATGCTCGCCGAGTTGCATGCTGGCAACCCAATCGAGTATCTCGCCTACGACTGCAGCAGCTATCAGCCTGCAGGCCATGCCTTCAACGTGTTTGGCTGCAACACCAGCGGTCAGTACTACGTGAACTGGGGCTGGAGCGGCGACAGCAATGGCTACTGCACACTGCACAACTTCACCACCAACACTGGTGCTACAGGTCAGTCGGGTTCTTATGTGTTCAACTATGGTGAGGCAATGATTATTGGCATCCGTCCTCCAGCAAGCGCTCTTGGTCCCAACATCGCTGTTGACCCCGCCAGCCTTGCATTTGAGGGCTATGTGGGCGATACCTACACCAAGACCTTCACCGTTACTGGTTACAACCTTGAGGGCAACATCACCATCACCAAGCAAGGTTCGAACAACATTACTGTATCTCCCACAAGCATCACCGCTGCCAATGCAGCCAATGGTGTTCAGGTTACAGTAACCTATAAGCCCACCAGTGCTGGCAATGCTAACGCAACCATTACTCTAGCTAGCACAGGTGCCGACAATGTGACTGTGAATGTTACTGGTACTGCCCAAGCCAAGATTCCAACTATCAATGTTGACCCAACTTCGGTTAGCATGACTGCAAACTTGTCGTCAACAGTGACTAAGACCATCAACGTTACTGGTCTGTTCTTGACAAATAACATTACTGTTACCTTAAACGACAACAATGGTGTGTTCAGCGTTACTCCAACCACCATCACCGCTGCCAACGCAGCTAATGGCGTTCCTGTAACCGTTTCGTTCAACTCGGCCAACGAGGGTAATTTCACTGGCTCACTCGTGCTGACCAGCAATGGTGCCGAGAGCAAGACCGTTCAACTCACCGCTTCGGCTGCCGAGGGCGGCAACGCCAGCGATCCTTACCTGAACATCTCCAAGTATAACACAATTGGTGAGGCTGGTGCTACAGTGAGCGGTATGTCTAAGATTTACAGCTACACCGAGTATCCAAGCGACGCTTGCGCATGGCTCACACTCTCTTACTATGGTGCACAACAGGTCGACGCCAACCAAAACTGGTTCGACTTTGAAGGCACAGCCAAGCCAGGCAATGAGACTTGGAATGCAACCGGCATCTTCCTGGGCAGCAGCAACTACTTTACTGGCACTGCCTATTACTGCAACTGGAACGAAGCTTGGCAAAACTTCTATGTGACTAACTGTAGTGAGGTGAGTCACCTCTCTTACAACATCCAATCTTCTTACAATTCGGGCAACCCATACCCAGTGAAGATGCAAATTTATGAGTGCACCCTCAATGCCAACGGCACACTCACCGTTGGAACTACTGCTGTTGTCAACAAGCAAAGCCAGACCACCAATCAAGCAGAGGTGCTCTCTTCGGGTGCTTTGGACCCAAGCAAAATCTACAAGGTGAGAATCTACAACGACTATTCTCGCCTCTATGAGATTGGCTTCAAGACCGACCTCAACGTGACGCTTCCCGCGACACCTATCAATGTGGAGGCCGATCCTTCAACCACTACCGCCAACATCTCTTGGACTCCAGGCGAGAACAATGATGGCTGGAACTTGCGCTGGAGAGAGTATGATGCAGAGGCAGGTGAACAAGAAGTCGCATTCTCTGAGAATTTCGAGAACGGACTTGGAAATTGGACTCTCATCAACACCGATGGCGACTCTTACAACTGGCAGACAGTTGATTTAACCAGCAACTTCAGCGGACAGTTTACCGCCAAAGACGGTTCTTATGTTGTGATGTCAAGAAGCTGGATAAGCAACTCAGTGGGTGCTGTCACTCCCGACCAGTGGTTAATCAGTCCTCAAATTGCAGACCTTGGTGGAACTCTCAAATATTACATAATGGACGATGGCAATAATTATCAAGAGAACTATCGCATCTATGTTTCTACCACTGGTAAAAATGTGAGTGATTTTGTGCCAGTTACCGATGACATGCTTTCGCCCAACACAACCGAATGGACTGAAGTATCTATTGATTTGAGCAGTTATAAAGGTAAAACTGGTTATATTGCCTTCCGTCACTATAACTGCACCGACAAAGACTTCATGTTCATCGATGCCATCACTCTCACCACCAAGCAGGCAGCAGAGTGGAACTATGTTAATGGCGTCACCAGTCCTTACACCCTCGCAGGACTGACACCTAACACCACCTACGAGGTACAGGTTCAAGGCAAGTATGAATCGATTCTCACCAATTGGACCGCATCGACCATCTTCACTACACTTGGCGGCGGCCTTGCTGGCGACGTGAACGCCGATGGCGAGGTTAACACAGTGGATATCACTATCCTCTACAACTACCTCCTCAACGGTGAGACCGAGGGCATGGTCAACGGCGACCAAGACGGCGACGGTGCCATAACCTCAGTCGATGTGACTGTTGTATATAACGTAATACTTGGAGCTAAGAAGAAATAAAAAAATCTTAGCGATATAATAAAGAGCCGCTCCATAATTCTGGGGCGGCTCTTTGCTTATCATAACTATGTTTTTTAAAGAGATTCTTGTAAAAAAATCCTTCTTTTTTGCATATTACCATATTTTTTGGTAACTTTGACGGCTATTTGTATAATACCGAAACAATAAATAACTAATTAATAATTCAAATTCTCTCTATTATGAAGAAATTATTATCCCTATTAATTGTCATAGCAGTCGCACTGCCATTGATGGCTACGGGCACTGCCAATGACCCCTATCTTAACATAACCAATTATGCCACTATAGATCAGGCTGGCGCCACCGTAGATGGCATGCAGAGCATTTACAAGTACACCCAACAGGGTGGCGGCTACTGGCTCACATTGTCAAACTATGGCGTGATGAAGACCGATGCGGCACAGAACTGGTTTGAGAACACCAACACCGATGCCGACACAGGCACCCAGTACACCAACGCCTGGAGCGCTACCGACATCTTCCAAGGTCCAAGCGCCTACTTTGGCGACAACACTGCCTATTCGGTAAAATACAAGCAGCCCACAAAGACACAGACCTTCTATGTGACTTTCTGCACCCAAGTCAAGCAGTATGCCTACCATCGCAGCAACTCTAATTACTATTTGATGAAAATGGAGATTTTTGAGTGCGAGCAGAACGCCGACGGCACACTCACCGAAGGAACCACTCCCATCGAGACTGTGACCAACCAAACTATCGGTGCCGAGGTGATGACCTCGAGTGAGCTCGACCCCGAGAAGATTTATAAGGTGGTAATCTCTAACTCTTATTCTTATCTCTATGAGATAGGTTTCAAGACTCCAGGTGCGTTTGATGGCGAGATAACTGCTCCTGTAGCTTATGACGTCACCGATTTAACCTATCATCAAGTTTATGACACCAGCAATATTCTTTGCGAAAACTTCACTTGCCATTGGAGCGCTTGCCCAGGCGTCAAGTGTTACAATTTGAGGGTTTATCCAATTCAGCCCGAGGGCCTTATCTTCCGTGATAAATTCTCTAATATCACCGCTAATGATGTATTTGAAGCCGACGATGATGACTATCAAGATTTGGACGGTTATCCCGACCACAATGGTTGGGCTGGTCACGGCCTGCAAGGTGCCGATGGCGGAATCGTGATCAACAATGGAGGCCAACTTGTTTTCTCGGGTTCGGAGGCTGATGTGAGTATTTATCGCTTCGTGAAGAAATTCACAATTAAATTCAAGGCAAAAGCCTACGATGGTGACACCAACTGCAAGCTCCTTTTCGCTAATGGCAACAAGAATCTCAATGTAGATTTAACTCCTGAGGAGAAGTGGTACACTGTTGTAGTAGACAGGGAATATCCCGACTATTTTTCACGTTTGTTTATAGGCGGTTTATTCCAAAACACGACCTATGAGCCAGGCAACAACCGCGTTGTTATAACCGATTTCAAGGTTTACTACGGCGATTACAGCGAGCCACAGAATGTGAATTCTCCCAAGTACATCGTTCCTGCCTGGAGTGGTGACACCACTTTTGTCAACAACATTCCAAGCGATAGCACCAGCTTCAGATTTGGCAAGTATATAAATGAGGAAGGCAATGAACAAATTGATATGTCTATTGGAATCATGGACTACGCCTACTATTACTATGATGTGCAGGCAGTATATTATGGTGGCATCAAGAGTGACTGGTCTAACCAGATTCCTATCTGGTTAACGCCATGGCCCGATTTCCTTGAGGATGTCGACGACGACGATCCTGTGGGCATTGCTGGCGACGTGAACGGCGACGGCGAGGTCAACACAGTGGATATCACTATCCTCTACAACTACCTCCTCAATGGAGAAACCGAGGGCATGGTCAACGGCGACCAAGACAAAGACGGTTCAATTACTACTGTCGATATCACAGTGGTATATAACGCCTTGCTCGGAGTGCAACAATAACTAAAAACACTGAGTAACACATAGAGTGGGTGCGCCGAAATTCTGGCGCACCCATTTTTACATTTACTTATCTTTTTTAAAGCGAATTACGTGAAAAAATCCATCTTTTTTGCATATTACCATAATTATTGTTATCTTTGACGGATTTTTAAATGAAAAACATAAAACAACTATATTAACAATTCAAATTCCCACTTTTATGAAGAAGTTATTATCCCTATTGACCGTCATGACAATTGCGCTGCCATTGATGGCCGTTGGCACTGCTAGTGACCCCTATCTTAACATCACTAAGTATGCCACCATCGACGAGGCTGGCGCCACTGTAGATGGCATGCAGAGCATTTACCAGTACACCCAGCAGGGCGGTGGCTATTGGCTCACAGTGTCAAACTATGGTGTGATGAAGACCGACGCTACTCAAAACTGGTTTGAGAACACCATGACCGATGCCGACACTGACACCCAGTACACCAACGCGTGGACCGCTACCGACATCTTCCCCGGCCCAAGCGCTTACTTTGGCGACAACGCTGCTTATTCGGTAAAATACAAGCAGCCCACAAAGACACAGACTTTCTATGTGACTTTCTGTACACAAGTTAAGCAATATGCTTATCATCGCAGTAACGCTTCTTACTACATCTTCAAGATGGAGATTTATGAGTGTGAACAGAACCCTAACGGCACAATCACCGAAGGAACTACACCTATCGAAACCTTGACCAACCAAAATATTGGTGCCGAGGTGATGACCTCGAGTGAGCTCGACCCCGAGAAGATTTACAAGGTTGTGATTTATAACTCTTACTCTTATCTCTATGAGATAGCATTCAAGACTCCAGGCGAGTTTGATGGAGAGGTTGTTCCTCCAGTAGCTTACGAGGCAACCGAAATAGAAGTGGAACACGTTACAATGTCGTGGAGCGCTTGCCCAGGTGTCAAGAGCTATACCCTGCGCACTTATCCAGCTCCATTGAAAGGCTTGATTTATCGCGAGAAATTCTCTAATTTCACCGATGGCTTAGCCCTTAACAATTACGAGCTGCTTGATGCTTACACCGACAATGCTGGTTGGACTGGTGTTGACATCGAGGGTGCTGATGGTGGTATCTTGATTAAGAATAATGGTTCGGTTGTGACTCCAATTGAGGGCATCAGAATCCCAGGACACCTCAGGAAATACACCCTTAAGTTCAAGGCAAAACCTGCTGCAGGTGTAGAAAGTGGTGAGTTGCTGGTGTCGATGGGCGGCTATTCTCAGACCTTTGAGATATCGGGCGAGGAGAAGTTTTACACTATGATGATTGAAAGACCATTCCCCGACTACCTGGACAACAACCAGGCATTCTTCACATTCAAGAACACTTATTGGTATAATCCAAATGATGGAGGCGAAGAGGAAGATCATCGCGTAATCATGACCGATTTCAAGCTTTATTATGGCGATTACAGCGAGGGTTCCAAGTATGTGACTCCAGCGTGGGATGAAGACACTACTTACGTTAGCAAGATCACCGACACCACATTCTCTTTCACCACCAATGTTGATGGCATCACACACTTCAATGGTTATGACTACTGGTCTTATGATGTGAAATCTGTTTACTTTGGTGGCCTTGAGAGTGAATGGTCTAACAGAATCGACTACTCTCTTTCACCATGGCCCGTGTTCCTCGAGGATGACGATGACCCAAGCGTTAATCCAGTTGTTGGCGACGTGAACGGCGACGGCGAGGTTACCACTGTTGATATCACTTGCCTATACAACTATCTGCTCAACGGCGACGAGACCTTCCTTGCCACTAGTGACGTAGATGGCGACGGACAAGTCACCACAGTTGACATCACAGTAATCTACAATATCTTGCTTTCAGCTAAGAAGAATTAAGCATATCGCTGTGACATAATTCAATAGAAGCGCTCTACACATAGGGCGCTTCTGTTTTTTCGTATGGTATGTTATTTAAAAACGGCGAATTTTACAAATGTTGCGTTGTTCTCATTGTATATAAAACAATCAGAACAACAAGGCTGCAACATTCACAGCTTTTTATTGTTGTTTGTGTTGTTAATATGTTGTGAGATTTCGGGCTTTGAATCAAAATATTGCGCAAATACTCGTGGTGCGCCGCACAGTGCAAATGCGCCAACTAAGAAAATGGAGATTATCTTTTTCATAGAACAATTATTATTCTTAAATATTTTTACCACTTTTCTTGATTTTAAGTATGTTGGTCTTTTTAGCTGTTTTTGTTAGAATAATTTGGGGACAGATGTGGATAATGCGCGAATTTTTACACATTATTATTGTATAAATCAATAAAAAAATGTAACTTTGACGGCTTTTTGTAAAGCACGATTGTTTTGTGAGAAAATAATCAAAAACAGTAGTCACTACTAAAATACACAATTATTCAATAACAAAACCATTTATTGACAATGAGAAAACTTTTATCTCTAATGACTGTCATGGCGGTTGCATTGCAGCTAATGGCAGCACCTGTTGATGTTTCAACAGCGAAAACAAAGGCCGAGCAGTACCTTGCGCAAAAGGTGTATGCCGGCAAGTACATGGCCCCTGCGGCCACTCAAGCCAAGCTCATCAAGACCGAGATGGGCGAGAAAGCACAAACTCCTGTGTATTACATCTTTAACACAGCTTCCACCTTCGTTATCGTTTCGGGTGACGACCGTGCCGAGGAAATCCTCGCTGTGGGCGACAAACCCCTCTTGCTTGAACGCATTCCAAAGAACATGCAGGTGTGGCTCGACGGTTACAAGGAACAACTTGACTGGCTTCTCACCCACCCCGATGCCAAGGTTGAGAAAACCACTACCTTCAAGTCTAGTGCCCTTGAAAAATCAGTCACAGGTCCATTGATGACAGCCCTCTGGGACCAGGCCGCACCCTACAACAACCTGTGTAAGTTTACATATAGTGGCACTACCTATACTTGCGTGACTGGTTGTCCCGCCACTTCGGCATCGATGGTGCTTTACTTCTGGAAATACCCCACCGAGCAGGTAGGTCCTCTTCCCGCTTATTCCTCTACGCTTGACATTGGTGGCGGTTACTGGGGCAACGAGGTGGACTTCACCTATCCATCTCTTCCAGCCACTACTTTTGACTGGGACAACATGAAAGACAAATATGGCACTTGGTATGACGAAAACGGCGTAACTCATAACGAGCCTTACACCACAGCCGAGGGTTCGGCAGTAGCTACCCTGATGCGCTACGTGGGTCAGGCCGAGCACATGATGTATGGCGTTAATGGTAGCGGAATCTACACAACCGAGGCGCAGAATGTTGCCGACATGTTCATTCTCTTCGGCTATGATGAGGCCACCACTCGCCTAGTGCACAAGTCAAGTTACAGTGATGCAAACTGGGCCAATCTACTTCAGACCGAGATGGCCGAGGGTCGTCCTGTAGTATACATGGCAGTAGATCCAAGTGCTGGCGGCCACGCATTCAATGTTGACGGATATGATTCTAGCCTTAACAAATATCACATCAACTTTGGTTGGAGCGGCGACGGTAACAACTGGTGCGCGATGAACGCCTTCTCGGATGGCGGTGGCTACACCTTCAACAGCGACCAGCAGATGGTTATCGGCATCCAGCCCCCAATGGGCATGATTAAGACCAATCCTTCGGAGGTAAACTTCAACGGCTTTGCCGGCGAGACTTATACCCAGACCGTGAGAGTTCAGGCCCGTAACATCGAGAACAATGTTGAAATCGCCCTGAGCGGTGACAATGTTTACAGCATCAGCCACACAACCATCACTCCAACTGAGGCTGCCAATGGTGTTGACGTAGTAGTTACCTACGCTCCCACCCAGGCTGGCAACACGAGTGCAACTATCACCCTCTCGTGCGCCGACGAGGAAGTGGAGACCGTTACCGTGCCCATCACCGGTGTGGCACAGCCACGCGTTCCCACCCTGCTTGTTGAGCCCTCGAGCCTCGACTTCGCTGCGACACTTGATAAGACCGTGACAAAGACTATCACTGTTACTGGTGCCTTCATTACCAGCGACGTTACCGTAACACTTAACGACACTAAGGGTGTGTTCTCGGTTTCACCTACCGTGATTTCACAAAGCAGCACCGATGTCAACACTCCTGTAAATGTTGTTGTATCGTTTAGCTCGGCAACCGAGGGCAGCTTCACTGGCTCAATAACATTTGCCAGCGAGGGTGCCGAGAGCAAGACTGTAAACCTCACTGCTATAGCACGTGATGGTGGCACCGCTGCCGACCCATTCCTCAACATCGCCAACTATGAGACTATCGACGAGGCTGGAGCCACTGTGGATGGCATGAGCACTATCTACAAGTACACCGAGTATGAAGAGCAAGAGTGCGCTTGGCTCACTGTCTCTAACTACGGTGCACAAAAGGCTGATGAAAGCCAGAACTGGTTGGCTAGCACATCGCTCTCACAATATAGCAACTCATGGAACGCAAGCGACGTGTTCCCAGGACAAAGTGCTTACTTTGGCAGCAACCAGGCTTACTCGGTTTATGGAAGCGGTAATCAAGCATTCTTTGTAACCAACTGTACACAAGTCAAAGCCCTTGTTAAGGGTGGCAGCTGGGGCAGTTCATCGGCAAGCTTGGCAATCTATGAGTGCTCGCTCAATGCCAATGGCACTGTCACTCCTTCAAGTAGTGCAGTTGATACTAATACAGGCAGCGACGGAATTATCACTTCGGCTGAACTCGATGAGTCAAAGATTTATAAGGTGCAACTGACTGGTGGCGGCTCTTATCCCGACCTCCTGGAGATTGGTTTCAAGACTCCACTCAATCAATATGAGACTCCTGTGGCAAATGCCGCAACCGATATCACAGCCAACAGCTTCGTGGCCAACTGGAACCTGTGCGAGGGTGCCGACAGCTACATCCTGCGTGTTGCGCCTAAGAACTACGACATCCTCACCGAGGGATTCGCTAAGTGCACTAAGGCTGGTTCTGTGGATATAGGCAACAATCTTGACAACTACATGGACAATGCCGGCTGGACAGGCTCTAAGCTCTATGAGAACATTGGCGGCATTCGTTTTGGTACAGGTTCTTCCGTTGGTACCTTGACCTCTCCTGACCTCACATTGACCGACAACAAGGTTACTGTAACCTTCAAGGCCAAGGCATTCAATAACGACACCAACTGCAACTTCAAGGTTTCTTGCGGCAACGCAAGTGAGACAGTTACTTTGGCCAACAACAACGAGGAGACCTTCACTGTAGTGCTTGACTGCACTCCAGGTGCTGGACAGAAGGTTAAGTTTGAGACCGTTGCCAATGGCAAGCGCGTGATCCTCACCAGCATCCACGTCATCGATGGCGAGCACGCTGGCAAGTCGATTGATATCGACGGAGTGACATTCACTGGCATCACTACCAACAGCTATAAGGTTACCAGCCTTGATCCAGCCATTACCTATCTCTATGACGTGAAGGCTGTGTTTGGTGCTAAGCAGAGCAAGTGGTCTAACCTGATTTCGGTTACCACACTTGGTGGCGGTATTGTTGGCGACGTGAACTGCGACGGTGAAGTAACCACCATCGACATCACATGCCTCTACAACTACCTGCTCAACGGCGACGAGACCTATCTCGCCACTAGCGATGTGGATGGTGACGGCGAGATTACAACTGTCGACATCACCGTAATCTACAATATCCTGCTTGGTAGCAAGAAATAACACCACAATAAACACACAATTCAATGGAAGCGCTCAACCGAGGGCGCTTTCATTGTTATTGTGCACCAATCTATTATCATTCGTTGAAAAAATAGCCATTAATTGGAATAATAGTTTTTTTTATGTAATTTTGAGTACTATTTTTCAAAACACAATGATTGATATTGTGTGAATACTAATCACAGGCTATTTAAAACACAACTATACTAAAAAATTCTTCAATGAGAAAACTCCTATCCATCATGACTGTCATCATGGTTGCAGTGCAACTAATGGCAGCGCCTGTTGATGTCTCAACAGCTAAGATGAAAGCCCAGCAGTACCTTGCCGACAAGGTGTATGCAGGTAAATTCATGGCCCCTGGAGCCACCGATGCCAAGCTCATCAAGACCGAGATGGGCGACAATGCCGTGACTCCTGTGTATTACATATTCAACACGGCAACCTCGTTTGTGATTGTGTCGGGCGATGACCGCGCCGAGGAAATCCTCGCTGTGGGCGACAGACCCCTGAAACTTGAGGGAATGCCCAAGAACATGCAGGCATGGCTCGACAACTACAAGCATCAGCTCGACTGGCTGCTCACCCACCCCGATGAGAAGGTCGACAAGCCCACGGCCGTCAAGTCGCCTATGCTCAAAGGCAATTATCCCATAGGGCCATTGTTGACAGCCCTTTGGCACCAAGGAACGCCCTACAATGACCAGTGCCATTTCACCTACAATGGCACCACCTATGAGTGCTACACCGGTTGTGCTGCCACCTCGGCATCGATGGTGCTGTATTACTGGAAATACCCCACCACACCCGTGGGCCCAATCCCTTCCTACACCAGCACTCTCGACATTAGCGAGTATAACAGCGTTAGCTTTTCCTACCCAGCCTTGCCAGCTGTCACATTTGACTGGGACAACATGATTGACGACTACACCAGCCCCATGGCCACAGGCTATACCCCCGAGCAGGCGGCAGCTGTCGCAACGCTCATGCGCTACGTGGGCCAAAAGGAGCACATGATGTATGGCACCGAGGGCAGTGGCATCTTCACCAGCGACACCCAGGTTATCGCCGACATGTACATCGACTTCGGCTATGACCCAACCATTTGCCGTTTTGTGAAAAAGAGCGACTATAGCGAGGAGCAATGGGCACAGATGGTGCAAGAGGAGATGATAAATCATCGTCCTGTTGTGTACTGTGGCGTTGACATCGGCGGCGCTGGAGGTCATGCCTTCAACGTCGACGGCTATGACTCCGGTCTTAACAAGTATCACGTGAATTTTGGCTGGAGCGGAAACGGCAACAGCTGGTATGCCATGAACGCTTTCTCAGCCCGTGGCTACACCTTCAGCGACAATCAACGCATGGTGCTCGGCATTCAGCCACCCGTGGGCCGAATCATTGCCAACCCCGGAGAGGTAGCCTTCAAAGGCTTTGATGGAGAAACCTACACCGAGGTTGTGAAAGTCAATGCCGTCAACATCGAGAGCAATATAAACGTAGCTTTGACTGGTTCCGAATGTTATAGCATTAACGCCACCACAATCACTCCTCAGCAGGCAGCGAGCGGCTTTGATGTGACCGTAACCTATGCCCCAACCCAGGCAGGCAACAGCGAGGCAACCCTTACCTTGAGCTGCGCCGACGATGATGTGGAGACCGTTACCGTGCCAATTACCGGAGAGGCTCTGCCCCGTGTGGCAACTCTGCTTGTTGAGCCCGACACGCTAACGTTTGCTACTATTGCATCGTCGCCAGTGACCAAGACCATCAACCTCATTGGCGCGTTCTTGACCAACGACGTGACGGTGTCGCTCAACGACCCGAATGGAGCTTTCACTGTGTCGCCATTGAGCATATCTCAAAGCAGCACCGATGCCCACACCCCTGTTACTGTAACTGTTACTTTCAACTCGGCCACCGTGGGTGAATACAACGCAGAACTCACCTTCTCCAGCAATGGTGCCGAGAGCAAAACCGTTCAACTCATGGGTCAGATTGTTGATGGAGGCACCGCAAGTGATCCATATCTCAACCTCACCAAGTATGAGACTATCGACGAGGCCGGCTGGAGCACGAGCGACATCCAGAACCTGTATCGATACACCGAGCATGAAGACCAAGACTGCGCTTGGCTCACCGTTTCAAACTATGGCGTTATGATGGCAAACTCAACGCAGGAATGGTTCGACAACAACATCAGTGAATCTTATAGCACTTCATGGAATGCTACCGACATATTCCTGGGCGACGACAGCTATTTTGGTTCCAAGACCAGCTATGCCTGCGACTGGAATGGCCTCAACCAGTATTTCTATGTGACCAACTGCACTCAGGTGAAGCAGTATGCCTACAACCGCAGCTCTACTTATCCATTGATTATGCGCATCTATGAGTGCACACTCAATGCCGATGGCTCGGTAACCGCTGGAACCACACCTGTCGACACCAAGCAAAGCTCGGTTTACAATACCACCGAGGTAATAACTTCGAGCGAGCTCAATGCATCCAAGATTTACATGGTTCACATCTACAACGACTACTCTTACCTTTATGAGATAGGTTTCAAGACTCCGCTCTCAAGTTATCCCGTGCCTGTGGCTGTTGCCGCCACCGAGATTGCCAATAACAGCTTTGTCGCCAATTGGATGCCATGTGAGGGCGCCGACAGTTACAACCTGCGCGTTGTGCCTAAGAACTACGACATTCTCACCGAAAGCTTCGCAGGCTTCACCAAGGCTGGCTCTATTGATATAGGCAACACCCTCGACAACTACATGGACAATGAGGGCTGGACAGGCTCTAAGGTCTATGAGGCTGTTGGCGGTGCGCGCTTGGGCACAGGCTCCTCGTTAGGAACTTTAACTTCTCCTGGACTCACATTGACCGACAACAAGGTCACTGTCACCTTCAAGGCTAAGGCCTTCAACAACGACACCAACTGCAACCTCAAGGTTTCTTGCGGCAACGCAAGTGAGACAGTGACTCTGCCCGACAACAACGAGGCAACCTACACTGTAGTGCTTGACTGCAACGCTGCTGCTGGCCAAAACATTAAGTTTGAGACAATGGCCAATGGCAAGCGCGTAGTGCTTACAAGCATCCACATCATCAATGGTGAGCGTGCTGGAGCCACAAGGTCGATTGACTTTGACGGAGTGATATTTACTGGCATCACGACCAACAGCTACAAGGTTCTTGATCTTGATCCTGCCACAACCTATTTCTACGATGTGAAGGCAGTGTTTGGAGCGAAGGAGAGCCAGTGGTCCAACTTAATCACAGTCACCACCCTTGCAGGTGGCGTCTATGGCGATGTTAATGGCGACGGAGAGGTGACAACCATCGACATCACCGCCATCTATAACTACCTGCTCAATGGTGACGAGACCTACCTCGCCACCAGCGACGTGGATGGCGACGGTGAAATCACAACCGTTGACATCACCATCATCTACAACATCCTGCTTGGCAATTAACGCCCTTTAGATAAATATAAATACTATTAAGGACAAGGCAAAATTATTGTCTTGTCCTTAATTGTCTTCCACAAACAATTATGCATTATGCATTACCTCAATTGCTCAGCAGCACACCATAGACGGCGGTGATGTCGGCAGCAGTGATGATGTTGTCGCCAGTTTGGTCACCGTTGACAACGTGGCTGTAGTCATTGTTGAGCAGGACATCATAGAGTGCTGTAATGTCGGCAGCTGTCACAGTGCCGTCGCCGTTCACGTCGCCAGCAATGGCCGAGCGCTTGATTTCGATATGACCTTGCCATTCACCACCATTCACAGTGATGTATCCGTAATTGCTAACCACTCCATTGGCAGGTGATGCCACATAGCAGTTGACGAGATTCAGACCTTTGTAACCGTTGTGATCGCTGCCCACACTCAGGTATTCGGTCGTCACATCGGCGTTGTCGATAGTAAGGCACTCCTCATAACCCTCAGACAAAATATTATCAAAATACACCGAGCAATCCTTGATGTAGGACACTGTGGCATCGTTGGTCAAGTGGTCGTGTGCATCAAGGTAGAGTGCGCCGCCACAGTCGAGGGTGCCTGAGCCATAAAGAGTAAAGCCCTGCGATTCTTTTGCGTTTATGGCGATGTTATTTGTGTTAGCAAGAATCTTGTTGTCGCCCACAAGTTTAATTTTTAGGTTGGTAGGGCCACCATAGGCATTTTCGATGGCGCACACCGAGAGCCCCCTCCGGTCGATAGTGGCGTTGTTGAGCGTCAGGGTGTTGATGCTGGCGTCGTAGGTTACCGAGCCACTGATGCCAGGACCGGTAACGCCGTTCTGGTTAGCGCAGGTGACCTGCACACCGTTAATCCACAAATCGTAGGTTGCCCCCGTGAGGTAGCCTGGATTGCTGGTTCCGCCGTCGATATGGGCATAAGAGGCATCGGTGTGACTTGAACTAAAGGTGGTTCCTGCACCACCCTCGATTTTGAAACAATTAGTGAACATATCTGTTGAGCTGGTTACTGCCTCTGTGCTCCAAGTGCTGCCCACGGTAATTGTTTTAAGTTCATCACAATTCTCGAACATGTTTTTCATGTTGGTCACATTTGCTGTGTTGAAGCTACTCAAATCAAGTGAGGTCAGATTTTCGCATTTATTAAACATAAACCCCATGTCGGTCACATTTGCCGTGTTGAAGCCACTCAAATCAAGTGAGGTAAGTTTGCCACAGTTTTCGAACATAGCAGCCATGTCGGTAACATTTGAAGTGTTAAAGCTGCTCACATCAAGTGAGGTGAGGTTTTTGCAATCCCAGAACATTGCCAACATATTAATCACATTTGCAGTATTGAAGCTACTCACATCAAGTGAGGTCAGATTTTCGCATTTATTAAACATAAACCTCATGTCGGTCACATTTGCCGTGTTGAAGCTACTCAAATCAAGTGAGGTGAGGTATTTGCAATCCCAGAACATTCCAAGCATATTTGTAACTTCGCTGGTATTGAGGTAGTTCAATCCCGTGATGTTGGTGAGGTTTTCCATTTCGTAAAACCAGTAAGCGGTAGTGGTGGGGCGTGCTTGGGCAAACGATGGATCAAAGACCACTCGCTCTACAGCGGCATAGGTGCCGTAATTGTACCATTCTGGATAGTTGATGCCACTATTCAGGCCAAAAGCCCCACTGGGTTTTGTGCCGTAATAGAAGGTGAGTGTGTGGTTGCTTTGGGTGTAAACCGCATAGCCTTCGGCTGCCCATGCTGCCATGCACGCCGTCATTGTCACTAAAAGAAAAAGTAATCGTTTCATAAGTATATCGTTTTTGAGTTAATATTCTAGAGCAATTGTCCTTAATAAAACTGTGTCAAAATGCTATATTGTCTTGTCCTTAATTGTCTTTAAAAAACAATTATGCATTGCCTCAATTGCTCAGCAGGATAGTGTAAACTGCAGTCACGTCGGCGGCGGTGATGATGTTGTCGCCAGTTTGGTCACCGTTGACTACGTGGCTGTAGTCATTGTTGAGCAGGACGTCGTAGAGCGCTGTAATGTCGGCCGCTGTCACTGTGCCGTCACCGTTCACATCGCCAAGCGTGCCGCTGATGGTAGCTCGAGTCGCCACATTGCCGCTGGCATCATACAGGATTCCACCTGCAAAATACCCTCCAACGGGTTCGGTGATTCTCAACCCGTCCTCCAAAACCAATTCTTCCATGTTGCGTATCGCACCCGAACCGCCAGTTGCAATAACATTAGTTCCGCTACCCTTCATCACCAGTCGAGTATTGGTAGGGCTCGATGCATAAATGCCATAGGAGCCTCGGGCTATCAAGCAGTGTAGATTGTTAACCGTGAGGGTTTTGCCACTAACTATCGTGATGCCTGATTTCCTTCCTTGCACGCCAAGTGTATCGGTGCCTGTTATCGTGGTGTTTGACAGCACCATCCCATTCATATTGGTTCCAGATGGCATTACTAAGATGCTACTTGTGCCCTTCACATTAATGGTCAGTCCGTCGATACTACTTCTTATGCAGGCTCCATTGCTTGTCTCGCCACAGCTGAGCCTGGCATTCTCAAGTGTGAAAGTCTTGGACGATGGATTGTAGGTTACAGTGCCGCTCACGCCATAAAAGTTGCTTAGATTGTAGCAATTGGCGTTGGTCACTTGCACTCCGTTAATCCACAGGTCAAATTCCTCGATTGCACCAATGAAATAGCCAGGATTGCTGGGGCCACCATCGATGTGGGCATAAGCCATGTTGACATGGTTGGGATTATAGGTGGTTCCTGCGCCGCCAACAAGCTTAGTGCAGCCCATGAACATTTCAACCGAATTTCCTGCACTTGTAGCTTGCGTGCTCCAATTATCGCCCACGCTGATAGTTGTTAGATTAGAACAATCATAAAACATCCTGACCATAAAGTACACACCTGATGTGTTGAAACTGCTTAAATCAAGAAAGGTGAGATTCTCACAATAACTGAACATGGAACGCATATTGACAACATTACTGGTATTGAAACTACTTATTTTTAAATTTGACAAACTCTTACAATTACTGAACATGCCCTCCATACTTGTGGTTTTGCTAGTATTGAAACTGCTCAAGTCAAGACTGGTGAGATTTTCACAGTGTCCAAACATATCACTCATATCGATAACATTTGAAGTGTTAAAGCTGCTGAGGTTAAGAATCGCCAGGCTCTCGCACCCATAGAACATCTGCACCATCCTATTCACATTAGATGTATTGAAGCCGCTAAGGTTAAGATTTGTCAGTTTTTTGCATCCACAGAACATATACATCATATCGGTCACCTGGCTGGTGTTGAGATAGTTCAATCCCAACATAGATTCCAGATTTTCCATATGGTTAAACCAGTAAGAGGTAGCGGTGGGGCGAGCCTGTGCAAATGATGAGTCGAAGACTACTCGCGTCACACTTGCATAGGTGCCATCATGGTACCACTCTGGCCTGTAGTAGGCATTATTCAGGCTATAAGCCCCATCAGGTTTTGTGCCGTAGTAGAAGGTGAGCGTGGTGTTGCTTGGGGTATAAACCACATAAGGTTCGGCCGCCCATGCAGCGATGCACGCCGTCATTGTCACTAAGAGAAAAAGTAATCGTTTCATAAGTATGTCGTTTTTGAGTTAATGAGCTTGATTCTATATTTTCGCTTCAAAGTTAATAAAAAATTTAATTATATAAGAACAAAGCGGTAAAATGGTAAATAAAAATGAGAATTCGTTGAATGATTGTCAAGAAAATTGGCATAATAATAATAATTTTTTTTGTATTTTTGAGGGCTATTTATTCTGCGGACGAGGCAGGCCTCGTCGCTACACTCACGCTAATAACAAACTATACTATAAAAACATCAATGAAAAAGCTATTATCACTACTCACTGTCATGGCAGTTGCGTTGCAGCTGATGGCAGCACCTGTTGATGTATCAACAGCTAAGACTAAGGCCGAGCAATACCTCGCTCAAAAAGTGTATGCCGGCAAGATTATGGCACCTGGAGCTGCCGATGTCACACTTATCAAGACCGAGATGGGCGAGACCGCCAAGGCTCCTGTGTATTACATCTTCAATACCGAGACATCCTATGTCATCGTGTCGGGTGACGACCGTGCCGAGGAAATCCTCGCCTATGGCGACAGGCCTCTAAACCTTGAGCGCATTCCCGCCAACATGCAGGCGTGGCTCGACGGCTACAAGGTGCAGCTCGACTGGCTGCTCGCTCACCCCGAAGCCAAGGTCAACAAGCTCACGACCCACAAGTCGCCAAAAGCAAATGAGACAACCATTGGTCCACTGCTCACGGCCCTTTGGGATCAAGAGGCGCCTTACTGGAACCAATGCAAGTTTAACTACAACGGCACAAACTATATGTGCTACACCGGTTGCCCAGCCACCTCGGCATCGATGGTGCTCTACTACTGGAAGTATCCAGTTGAGCAGGTTGGTCCCGTTCCTGCCTATGATGGAGTTCTTGAAATAGGCACATGGACCAGCGTGAACTACACCTATCCTGCCTTGCCAGCTGTAACCTTTGACTGGGACAACATGATTGATGACTACACCAGCTCTCACGCCACTGGCTACACTACCGCTCAAGCCAATGCTGTTGCTACGCTGATGCGCTATGTAGGTCAGGCCGAGCACATGAAGTATGGCACTCCCGAGGCAGGAGGCAGCGGCATCTACACCGCCAACGCCCAGATTATTGCCGATATGTTCATAGGCTTTGGCTACGATGAGGCAACCACTCGCATGGTTCAAAAGGAAAATTTCACCGACGCCAGCTGGGCAGCTCTCATTCAAGAAGAGATAATAGAAGGACGACCTATAGTTTACCTGGGCACTGCCGGCACTGCTGGTGGCCACGCCTTCAACGTCGACGGCTATGACTCAGGCACCAACAAGTATCACGTCAACTTCGGTTGGAGCGGTGAGGGCAACGCCTGGTGTGCCTTGAATGCCTTTATCGATGACACAGGCGCCAACTTCAACCTGAATCAGATAATGATTATCGGTGTTCAGCCTTCGGTAGGCATTATCAGGGCAACGCCCTCTACTGTCGACTTCCAGGGCTTTGCCGGCGAGACCTACACCCAAGCGGTGCGAATTAAAGCCCACAACATCGAGAGCAACATCAACGTTGCGTTCAGCGGCGATAATGCCTACAGCGTGAGTCACACCACCATCACTGCCGAAGAGGCAGCAAGCGGTGTTGACGTGGTTGTCACCTATGCTCCCACCCAGGCTGGCTCGACCAGCGCTACTCTCACCCTCTCATGTGCCGACGAGGATGTAGAGACGGTGGTTGTACCCATCACAGGTGTGGCACGGCCACATGTCCCCACCCTCATGGTAGAGCCCACTTCACTCGACTATACCACATCGCTCAAGCGCCCCATCACCAAGACAATCAGCCTCAAGGGCGTGTATCTCACTAGCGACGTGACTTTGACACTCAACGACAACAACGGTGTGTTCTTAGTTTCGCCAACGACAATTCCTCAAGGCAGCGTCAATCTCGACACCCCAGTTGAGGTGGCTGTCACGTTCCAGCCATCGGTCGAGGGCCGATTCTCGGGCACACTGGTGTTTAGCAGCAATGGTGCCGAGAGCGTGACAGTGGAGCTCAGCGGAAAGGCCAACGAGGGCAACACCGCCAGCGACCCATATCTCGACATCTCAAAATATGAGACCATCGACGAGGCAGGATGGAACACCAGCGACATTCGTAATCTCTACAGATATACCGAGTATGAAAGCCAAGAATGCGGCTGGCTCACCGTCTCTAACTATGGCGTGATAAAGGCCGACGCCACACAGAACTGGTTCACCAATGCGGGCACTGTGAGGACTGGCTCAGCGACATGGACTGCCATCGACGTGTTCCCCGGCAGCGCAAGCTATTTTGCCGGCGAGGGACAATTTGCCGACTGGAGCGAGGATTGCCAAACGTTCTTTGTGACCAACTGCTCGCAGGTTAAGCAGCTGGCAGTGAACCGCAGCAACTCGACCTATCCGTTGAAGATGTACATCTATGAGTGTACCCTCAACGACGACGGTACCGTTACCCCAAGCGAAACCGCTATTCAGACCAAGCAAAACACCACTACCAACACCGCAGAGGTGCTGGCATCGGACCCTCTCGACCCGAGCGTCATCTATAAGGTGGCAATCTTCAACGACTTCTCCAAGCTCTATGAGATAGGCTTCAAGACTCCGCTCAATGCCCTTGAGACACCTATAGCCACAGCGGCAACCGAGGTGAAGGCCGACGGATTCACCGCCAACTGGACTCAGTGCCCGAGCGCCACAAGCTACACACTGCGCGTGATACCTAAACCCTCGACCAGAGACCTTGACGAAAGGATTATCTCGGGCATCACCGGCCTGAGTTATGCCGTCACTGGATTGCAGCCCGCCACCACCTACCTCTTTGACGTGCGTGCCGTGAGGGGCAACATTCATGGCGAGTGGTCCAACAAGATGGAGGTTACCACCCTTGCCGGTGGAGTGTATGGCGACGTTAACGGCGACGGCGAGGTGACAACCATCGACATCACCGCCATCTACAACTACCTGCTTAACGGCGATGACACCTTCATCGCCACCAGCGATGTAGATGGTGATGGTTTCATAACAACCGTCGATATTACTGCAATCTACAATATCCTGCTGGGAAACTAAAATAGTTAATAGTTCATAGTTTACAGTTCATAGTTGGGCTGACGCGTTCTTTAATGCATAATGCTGCGTGGGGGAATTAAGGGCAATTCTCCCACGCTTGTTTTGTCTCGTCCTCTCGTCTTCTTGTCCCCTTGTTTTCTTGTTCCCTTGTTTTCTTGTCCCCTTGCATTCTTGTATTCTTTTTAAATATTGCTATTTTTTCTTTAAAATGCTTGCATTTTTGCGATAAATTGTTTATATTCGCAACCAAAATAATCAATCAATTAACAACCCATAAAACTTAAAGCGTATGAAAAAGATTCTACTATTACTTGTGGCACTACTTGCCACAACCACAGTTTGGGCCGAAGACTACATCACCGACGTGATGGTCATTGGCGGCTCAAAAACCGAGACCGACAACTTGAAAGCTTCTTATACGGCCCAAGGATGGACGGTCATCGACCAGGACCTGAATGCTGGTTGCGGCTCTGGCAGCGACTATATCTTTCTGCTCTACAAGACGGCGAGCGAGACCGCTACTGGTGCCACCTTTATCACCAATTTTTGGATCTCTAATGAAAGCGGCACTGCCCCTGATGTCACCAGTCTTTTTCAACGAGAGTATTACCTTGTGCCCTACGATGGCAGCGATTATTTTAAGGGCACCAAGGGTGACCTGAACAGCCATTGTGGCTCCAGCAGCGCCACAATCCATCTCTACTACACCAAGGAATATGATATAAGCGATGAAGACTTCTGCACTGTTAAATCCATTGCCTTCAACGACACACAGAGTGGCGCTGTAGGCGTGAATGGCGGCACTACCGGCTATGACCTCAACACCGGCTGTGGCTCGGGGAGTGACTACATCTATATGCACGCCGACAAGTCGCAAGGATGGATAATCCAAAAGAACGTTACTGGTGACCAATGCTATATCAAAGGCTTTGACGCTCCCAAGGCTAATTTCACATCTATCAGAATACCTTACAGCATAGAAGGAGCCTTAGTTATAGGTGCCACTAGCGCGGTATTTGCGGGTTTCTCAAACCTTGAGACGCTGACTTTTAACAATAACGCTCAATTTAACGAAATGCCGATAATGCAAGGGTGCTCTAAGTTGAAACATATAAATACCACAGTCAATTATGACCAGACTCCTAATGCTATGCAAACAATTCCTAGTAATGCTTTTGCTGGTACTGCCATCGAGAATATATTTTTCCCAGGTGTCACCACAATAGAAAGCAATGCGTTCGCTGGGTGCAATTATTTAACTAACATCTATTTAACTAATACATCAAACATTCTTATCGAGAATTATGCTTTTTCCTACATAAACAGCTCATGCAACGTTGTTGTTCAAAACTCATTGTCTGATTGGAGTCCCACTATGTATATGTTTTCGCCAAATTTGGTAATTAGTGATAAATTTAAATGGTGGTATTGCGGCTGGTGTGGTGGAACAGATGACAACAGCAAAAATTATCTTTATTGGACTGTTGACAATCACGCAAAACAATTTACAATATCATCTTATGGCGATGGGTGGGAAACATACCCCGACAAGCAAATCATTACTACACATAACTGGGAAGGTATTGATGCTAATGGAGACCTCTTTGCTACCACTTTTACCCTGAATCATGTTTACGCGATTGGTGAAAGGGAATTTGAAGGACTTGGTAGTCAAAGTCATAATCCTGTAGTAAATGTATATGTCGATGCCACACTACATTCAATAGGCAAAGAGGCTTTCTATGATTGTACTTATTTGACCGATTTTTGGTTTGACGGGAACCAGGCACAATGGGATGCAGTGACTAAAGATAGTCAATGGAAAAATGGAGCAAACAATTTCACTGAGCATTGGCACTGCATGGTTATTTTCAACAACAATGGTCATGGCTCTACTCCCGATCCAAAGACTATTCAGTGGAGCAACCTTGATAAGGTGGATGAACCCGAACCTCTAGTAGCCGATGGCTATAACTTCAAGGGCTGGTTCACCGATGCTGCTTGCACCAACCAGTGGGATTTCAACACCGCAGTTCCTGGCGACATGACGCTATATGCCGGTTGGGAGGAGATAGTTGTAAACGTGCCTGGCGACGTGAACTGCGATGGCGCAGTGACCACTGCCGATGTGACCTGTGTCTACAACTACCTGCTCAACGGCGACGAAACATTTATCGCCACCAGCGATGTGGACGGTGACGGTTTCATCACAACTGTTGACATCACAGTGATCTACAATATCCTGCTGGGAAATAAGAAATAGTTCACAGTTTACAGTTCATAGTTGGGCTGACGCGTTCTTTAATGCATAATGCTGCGTGGGGGAATCAAGGACAATTCTCCCACGCTTGTTTTTTCTCGTCCTCTCGTCTTCTTGTCCCCTTGTTTTCTTGTCCTCTTGTTCCCTTGTATTCTTTTTAAATATTGCGTTTTTTCTTTAAAATGTTTGCATTTTTGCGATAAAATGTTTATATTCGCAACCAAATTAAGTGATTGACTAACAACCCTAAATTATGCACTCATGAAAAAGTTTTTATTCCTTCTTGTGGCACTGCTTGCCACAACTAGCGTTTGTGCCGAAGAATTTGTCGACGGCCTGGTGCTGATTGGAGGCACCAAAAGCGAGACCAACTACCTGAAGTCGGAGCTTATTGCCGACGGCTGGATTCTGGTCGACTATGATCTTAACAAGGGATGTGGCACAGGCAGTGACTACATCTTTTTGCTCTACACTAAAGGAAGCAACCAAATCAATGATGCTGGTTATTTCGTCACCGATTTTTATATCAGAACATCATCAAGCAGCTCAACACCCGACGAAATCACACACAATGGTCGCACCTATTACCTTGTGGAATATGTGGGTGGAAGTGATTTTGAGAGTAGTAAAGGCGACCTCAACTGCCACGCTGGAGGCTCCTACATACACCTTTACGCTGCCACCGATAACAATGAAAACTACCGCTCTACTGCCATAAAATCAATCTCTTTCAATTCCACCTCAAGTGGGGCTGTTGGAGAGAATGGCGGCTCAACGCCATGCGACCTCAACAAGGGATGCGGCGAGGGAAGCGATTACATCTATATGCACACCAGCTCAGCCCAGAAAGGCTGGACCATGACTGCAAGTGGGACAGAATGCCAAATCACAGGATATGTTGGTGTCAAGAACAATAAAACCCGTGTGACCATTCCCCGCACCATCGATAATGTAACGGTGGCATCTTGCACCGACCAACTTTTCAACGGGTTCACAAGCCTTGATACGTTGATGATGTATAACGACGGTTCCATTCGAAATATGCCATCGATGCAAGGCTGTTCATCACTCAAGCATGTCCATACTTGGGTGACCAATACTTCATTCTACGTTGACCAATTGCCAAATTCCATAAAAAATATTCCTGACTATGCGTTTGTGGGAACTAACATAACGGAGTTACGCTCACATTATGTTTATTACGTTGGCAAGCATGCTTTCGAGGGATGTAATCTGTCTTGGATTAGATTTAATTATCCCGAGCTCTATATTAATGAATACGCTTTTGCCAATTATGGCAACAAACAATGCGTAGTTTATTGTGGATGCGTTGACATGGATTACGTATGGACTCCAAAGACTTGTATGTATTCTCCGCTCGTATTATTTAAACATATTGACGATAATTGGTATAGCGGCTGGTGTGGAGGATATGATCAATCAAGCAACAATCATCTATATTGGACACTGAAAAATAATCATCTAAAAATTAACTGTGCCGACGACATTTGGGCTCAACATCCCGAGAAGCAGATTATTAAGACACATAATTGGTATTCCAATGTCATTCAAATACCTATTGACACCATCACTATGAACCATGTCGACACCATAGGTGGAGGGGTATTTAGAAATATTGATGCTCTTAAATTAGTGGACATCCAATCAGGCACAAGATATATATCTAGCAACTCTTTCCGCGAATGCGATAATCTCCAAAAAGTGTACCTTCCCTCAACAGTGAAAAGAATAAATAGCTATGCTTTCTATGATTGTCCGTTATTGACCGACATTTACTTCAATGGCACACAACAACAGTGGAATAGTGTAACAAAATCGGCATATTGGAAACCCAATGCGACTAAGGAGCACTGGCACTGCACTGTAACCTTCAACGCCAACGGCCATGGCACTGCCCCTGCCCCACAAAATATTGAGTGGAGCAACCAGGACAAGGCCACCGAGCCCACCGCACCAACGGCCGATGGCTACAACTTCTTGGGCTGGTATACCAATGCCGCTTGCACCAACCAATGGAACTTCAACAACATCGTGACTGGCGACATGACACTCTATGCCAAGTGGGAGCAGGTTGTTGTTAACGTTCCTGGCGACGTGGACGGCGACGGCGTGGTGACAACCGTTGACATCACAGCCATCTACAACTATATCCTCAACGGCGACACCACCTATCTCGCCACCAGCGATGTGGACGGCGACGGTTTCGTCACAACTGTTGATATCACTGCAATCTACAACATCTTGCTCAACGAATAGAACATAAGTATATATAATTCTTTAATAAGCACTCTCATAATTGGGAGTGCTTTCTTTGTTGAAGAAATCTCGCCAATCATTGAAAGTTTAAAATAAATTATTGTCTAAAATGAGTATTATTCCTAATTTTGGTGGCTTTTGCAATTAACCAAAAGATATTATTAAACCCAAATATATTATTAACCAAACTTTCATTAAATGAAATTTTTCAATCGACTAAAAAAGTGGTCGTCAGTTGCACTATTGCTGTGCATGGCGACCCAAGTGCAGGCTGCCGATATCAACTTGGCCACCGCACAGAACGTTGCAAAGTCATTCATGACTCAACAAGTAGCCAAAGGTCGTCTGAAAGCTGCCGATGTTAGCAATCTGCAGCTCGTCAAGGCCGAGGCTTCGGTATTTAATCCCAAAGCAGTGGATTACTACGTTTTCAACACCGACAAATCCTATGTCGTTGTGTCTGGTGACGATCAGGCCCCCGAAATCCTGATGTATGGTGTGAGCGGAAACCTTGACATGGACAAGATTCCACCCGCAATGAAGTGGTTGCTCAACAAGTACAAATATCAGATTGATGGCCTCAAGGCTGGCACTCTGGTACCTAACAACTATTCACCAAAGGCCACAACAGCTGTTGCTCCACTCGTAACTTGCACCTGGGACCAAACAGCTCCTTACTACAACCACACTCCAACCAGTGGTAGCACACACGCCTATACTGGCTGTCCAGCAACATCGCTGAGCATGTGCTTCTACTTGTATAAGTGGCCTAAGACTTATCCAGCACTTGAAGCCATTCCAGAGAACAACTATTATGGCTATCTTGCTGCTCCAGCACTCGAAGAGAAAGCAGCCGACTGGGACAACATCCTTGAGCACTATGGCACTTGGTATGATGACAATGGTAGCAGCCATAGCGCTTCCTACAACAGCACACAGGCCGAGGCCATTTCTTGGCTCATGCGCTATGTGGGACAGGCTTGTAACATGGGCTATAGCACCAGCGGTAGTGGCGCCACCGACCCCGAGATTCTCGAGGCTTGCCACACCTTCGGTTACACCGATGCTCAATTGCTCACACTTAACGAACTGGTGTCATCGGGCTGGAGTGGTTACACCAATGGCCCTGCTCAATACACCGACGCTCAATGGAATGAATGGATGCTTGCTGAATTGCATGCAGGTCGACCCATTGAATATCTTGCCTATGATTGCAGCGATAGTTCCCAACCTGCCGGCCACGCATTCAACGTGTTTGGTTGTGACGCCGATGGCAAGTACTACGTAAACTGGGGTTGGAGTGGCGATAGCAATGGCTATTGCACACTGCACAACTTCACCACAGCAACTGGTGCCACCGGCCAAGCTGGCTCTTACGTGTTCAACTATGGCGAGGCCATGATTATCGGTATTGCTCCTCCCGCAGGTGCTATGGGTCCACAAATCACTGTTAATCCCACTAGCCTCGAGTTTGAGGGCTATGTAGGTGAGACCTATACCAAGACCTTCACTGTGACAGGTGCCAACCTCGAGGGCGACGTAACCATCTCGAAGCAAGGCTCTAACAACATCACAGTATCTACTACCACCATCACCGCTGCCAATGCAGCCAATGGCGTGGAGGTAACAGTAACCTATAAGCCAACCAACGTGGGCAATGCAAGCGCAGTTCTCACTCTCTCTAGTGATGGCGCCGACGATGTTACATTGAACGTTACCGGTACTGCCCAAGCTAAGGTTCCAACTATCAACGTTGACCCCACATCGCTCAGCTTCAACGCTAAGCTGTCAACAACAGTTACCAAGACTATCAACGTTACTGGTCTGTTCTTGACTAATGATATTACAATAACCTTGAACGACAACAACGGCGTGTTCAGCGTAACCCCAACCACTATAACTGCTGCCAACGCAGCTAATGGCGTTCCTGTTACAGTTTCGTTCAGCTCTGAGAACGAGGGCACCTTCACAGGCTCACTTACCATCGCCAGCACTGGTGCCGAGAGCAAGACCGTAGCTCTCACCGCCAACGCTAATGACGGCGGCACAGCCAGCGACGCTTATCTTGATATCGCTAAGTATGCCACTATCGACGTGGCAGGTGCAAATGTGGATGGAATGAGCACAATCTACAAATACACCGAGTATCCCAACGATGCTTGCGCATGGCTTACCGTTTCTAATTATGGCGCCCTCAAGGCTGATGCCAACCAAAACTGGCTCAACTGCGAAGGAACCGCACAAACTGGTGAAGAGACTTGGGCTGCAGCCGACATTTTCCCTGGTAGCAGCAACTACTTCACTGGCACTGCTCATTATGTGAACTGGAACGAGTCAAACAACAACTTCTATGTGACAAACTGTACTCAGGTTAAGCAGTATGCCAAGAACCTCAGTTCAAGCAACTATTATCTTTACATGCGCATTTATGAGTGCACTGTCAATGCCGACGGCACCGTGACAGCTAGTACTACCGCCTTTGATACACAAAAGAACACCACCTCCAACCCCGAGGTTTTGACATCAAAAGAGCTCGATCCAAGCAAGGTTTACAAGGTAGAGGTTTATAATGACTACGCTCACCTCTATGAGATTGGCTTCAAGACCGAGATCAACGTTCCAGTACTCAAGGCTACTCCAAGTGAATTGGCAATAGCTGCAGCTCCTGGTGAAACTAAGACTGGCACTATTGCTGTTACTGGAAAGATGCTTCCTGGCAATGTGACTGTTGCTTTGAATGACGCTAACGATGTGTTCACACTCTCAACCAACAGCATCAGCCAAAGCAATGCAGAGGCAGGTACTAATCTAACCATTACATTCATGTCGGAAGAAGAAGGTGAATTCACAGGCACTGTAACCCTCACCAGCGGTGACCTCACAGCAACAGTTAATCTCACAGCTGTGTGCAGCGAAGGTGGCACTGCAAGCGACAACTACCTTAATATCGCCAAGTATGCTACTATCAACGATGCAGGCGCTACGGTGAGCGGAATGAGTTCTATTTACAAATACACTGAGTATCCCTCAGATGCTTGCGCATGGCTTACTATGTCGGCTTATGGCGCCATGAAGGCTGATGCCACTCAAAACTGGCTTGTCACCTCATCGCTGTCTCAGTATGGCAATTCATGGGATGCTAACGATGTTTTCCCAGGCGATGACGCATACTTTGGTGCAAATTCAGCTTATTCCATTTATGGAAGTGGAAATCAGTCATTCTATGTAACTAACTGTACCCAGGCTAAGGCCTATGTTAAGGGCAGCAGCTCTTCTACGACAAAAGCAAAACTGGAAATCTATGAATGCACAGTGGGCGCCGATGGTTCCCTTGTTGTTGGAAATACAGCAGTCGATTCTCAGCAAGGTGCTACAGGTGTTATCACTTCGGCAACTCTCGATGCTTCTAAGATTTATATGGTTAAATTGACTGGTGGTGGTTCTTATCCCGACATCTTAGAGATTGCTTTCCGCACTCCACTTGATGTTGTGGAAGAGGGCACCACTCTCGCCGACATCCTCACCAATGGTGTAAACGGCACCGAGTATCTCGTAAGCAACGACCTCGCTATTGTTGACGTTGCCGAGTACAGAGACTATGCATTCCTCACCGACGGAGAGGGCAACTGGATTCGCATTGAGTGTGCTAACCCTGAGCTCTTCTCTACATTCCTCGGCGACAACAAGGCCATCAAGGGCAACACCCTGCGCGGCACATTGAGCAACATCGAGCTCAACCCAGTGCTCACCGTTACCGAGGCCGAGAGCGGAGATGTGGTTCCTCAATTTTCTGTTCAGCTTTATTACCTGAACTCTAGCTTCACGCCTAAAGTTAACGAGGTTATCGATGTAGTAGGATGGTTTAATGCCAGCGAGGGCACCCTGCGTGCTTACGCTCCTGGAGCAGTTCAGGGTACAAGTATGACTCTCGACACCTCTTGGGGCGCTGCCAGCAACACCTTGCAGAATGGCAAGAAATATGAGATTCGCTGCGCCATGAACATCAAGGAGGCTTGGCACACTCCAGCAGGTATTATGCCCAAGGATTATGACTACGACTTCCAGAACTACATTGGCTACGCTCTGCGCTTGCCTGATGCTCCAACAGCCATTGGAACTATCGATATGGATGCCTACAACACCATCGTGAACGTATACAACGTTCAAGGACAACTCATCCGTGAGAATGTCAAGGCTGGCGAGGCAACTTTCAACCTGCCACGCGGCATCTACATCGTGGGCAACAAGAAAGTTGTGGTTAAGTAATTAAATCTAGATTATCTAGTATTTCTAGAGCTTCAATAAAAAGGGCCGTTCCCCAGTTGCGGGGGACGGCCCCTTTTTTACCCCTAATCAAATTGATAGTTAAAACGATAAAATAGCAATGTTGCAGGTTATATATATTCATTTATATTGTATAAATCATAAATTATTCATAAATTTGGCGGCTATTATATGTTTTGCGAGAAACAAGCAGAACATCATGATTATCATATAAACAATTATTTAATAACTAATTTCCCTTATCAATGAAAAAATTCTTTTTATTGACTTTAGCTATTGTTGTAGCTTGGACTGCGGCAATAGCAGTCCCCGCAAAGCCCGGATTGAATACCGTCTCGATGAGCGACGGCACCACTTTGCAAGTGCAAGTGCTTGGTGACGAATGGAGCCACAGCCTTGCTACTGCCGACGGGCTAACTATTGCTTTTGGCGACGACGGATTATTCTACTATGTTGTCTCGGGCAATATTACCAATGTACGAGCTCATGATGTAGCAAATCGCAGCGCATCGGAGCTTTCGTTTGTGAATGCCAACAAGGATCAAATGACCATGGCAGCACTGCACCAATCTAAGGCACAAGCTGGTAAATTGCGTTCAGCACAGCCCAGGTCAACTTCTATGAAAGCTACTCAGGTCCCCAACAACGGTTCACCTCGAGTACCAATCATTTTGGTGCAGTACACCGACAAGAGCATGAGCCACACCAAGAATCAGTTTGAGGCTCAGTACAACACCAATGCCAAGAGTGTGTTCAACTACTTCAAAGACCAAAGTAACGGCTTGTACACTCCACAATTCGACATTTATGGCATCTACACCCTTCCCAACTCTCGTGCCACCTATGGCGCCAACAACAGCAGCGGCGATGATGTTGGTGTAGCACAAATGGTGGGTGATGCTATTACCAAGGCAGGAAACGACATCAATTGGAGCCAGTATGACAACAATGGAGACGGATATGCCGATGTGTGCATCGTGGTTTATGCCGGTGTGGGTGAAGCTCAGGCATCCTACACTGTGCCCAATGCCATCTGGCCATGTCAGTGGAGCCTTTCGTCAGGAGCCTATTACGGTGATGGTCCTGGTGCCATAACTCGCAATGGCGTGACAATCGACAAGTTTGCTGTATTCAACGAGATTTCAGGCAGCAGCGACAATGGTACAACCATGGATGGTGTTGGCACTTTCTGCCATGAGTTCTCGCACTGCTTGGGATTGCCCGACTTCTACGAGACCACCTACAACCATGGCTACTTTGGCATGAGCTATTGGAGCTTGATGGACACTGGCTGCTACAATGGCGGCTCAATCGATGGCGACACTCCAATTGGCTACAGTGCCTACGAGAAGAACTTCATGGGATGGCTCAACTACATAGAGGCAACCGAGAACACATTCTACACTCTGCCTATCTTCAACAGCAAGAATGCCGATAACGACAAGGCTGTAAGAATCACAGCGTTGAACAACAACGAATACTGGATTCTTGAGAACCGCAAAAAACAAAATTGGGACTATTACATTCAAGATGAGGGTATATTAATCACCCACTTCACCTATGTGGCCGACCGCTGGGCTGCCAACACAGTCAACAACCAGAGTGTTCAGTTGGCTACTATCATGCCTGCCGACAATTCGCTGAGCACTAACAACCTGAACAAAGACCTTTATGGCGAGACCAACCATGCGTTTGGACCAAACACTACTCCTGCCATGAAGGCCAATATGAGTGCTAGCGGTTCATTGTCAAACTCTACTGGTGGAGCAGGTACAGTTAACAAACCCGTGACTGAGATTAACCTCAACAGCGATGGTACTGCATCGTTCTGGTACATCAAGGGCGAAGTTCAGAATCCCACAATCAACGTTAGCACCAACAGCCTCGCTTTTGAGGGATATGTGGGTGACACTTACACCAAGACCTTCACCGTTACCGGTATTAATTTAACAGACAATATCACTGTTACAAAGCAAGGTTCTAACTTCTACACTGTGTCGCCAACCACCATTACTGCTGCAAACGCAGCTACAGGCGTTCAGGTGACTGTTACCTACAAGCCCACATCGGCTGGCAACACCAATGCAACCCTTACTCTTGCCAGCACAGGAGCTCAGAACGTGACAATTAACCTCACTGGTACAGCTCAAGCCAAGATTCCAACCATCAATGTTGACCCAACATCGTTGAGCATGGCTGCAACTATTGGAAACACCGTTACCAAGACCGTGAACGTTACAGGCCAGTTCTTGACTAACAACGTGACAGTGACTTTGAGCGATAACAACGGTGTGTTCAGCGTTACTCCAACCACCATCACCGCTGCCAATGCAGCCAATGGCTTTCCTGTTACAGTTTCGTTCAGCTCTGAGAACGAGGGCAACTTTACCGGTTCGCTCACCTTCGCCAGCGCTGGTGCCGAGAGCAAAACAGTTCAACTCACAGCTCAGGCAAGAGAAGGCGGCACTGCCAGCGACGCTTTCCTCAACATCGCTAAGTATACCACCATCGACGAGGCTGGCGCTACTGTGAGCGGCATGAGTTCCATCTACAAGTACACCGAATACCCCGAGAATGCTTGCGCTTGGCTCACCATGTCCAACTATGGAGCATTGCAAGTCGATGCTAGCCAGAATTGGTATGCCACCACATCACTCTCGCAATACAACAACACTTGGAGCGCAACTGATATCTTCCCGGGTAATGCTGCCTACTTTACCAATGCCAACTCTGGCTACTCTATCTATGGCAGTGGCAACCAGTCCTTCTACGTCACCAATTGTACACAGGCCAAGGCCTACGTGAAGGGTGGAGGTAGTGGCAGTGCTACATTGGCAATCTATGAGTGCACACTCAATGCCGATGGCACGGTTAGTGCTTCTAATACAGCATTTGACACACACCAAAGCACATCAAACACCACAGGCGTTATAACTTCGGCCGACCTTGATGCTTCAAAGATTTATTTGGTACGTCTAACAGGTGGCGGCAGCTATCCCGACCTCGTGGAGATTGGCTTCAAGACACCTATCCAGGGCCTTGAGACTCCAGTAGCCACCGATGCTACCGAAGTAAGCTACAACGAGTTCACTGCCAATTGGAATGCTTGCGAGGGCGCCGACAGCTACACCCTGCGCGTGATGCCTAAACCAAGCTACACTCTGCTCCTCACCGAGGGATTCTCGAAGTTCACTGCCGATGGAAATGCCAATATTGGCAATTCACTCAACAACTATATGGACAACGCCGGTTGGACAGGTGCTACAGTGTACACCGCTGTTGGCGGCATCCGTTTGGGTTCAAGTACTGCAAAGGGCACTCTCACCAGCCCAGATCTCGACTTGACAAACAGCAACGGCAAGGTAAGTATCGTTTACAAGGCTAAGGCCTACGGCAACGATACAAACTGCAACATGTCCATCACTTGTGGCAGCTCAAGCGCTACCGTGACTATTCCTAACAATACTGAGGCTGAGTACACTCAAGTGCTCGACTGCACCGAGGCTGCAAACCAGAAAGTGGCATTTGCTACCACAGCCAACCGCAAGCGCGTGATCATCACCAGCATCGAGATTTACTCGGGCGAAATCACTGCTGGCGCTAAGGCCGCAGGCGAAATGCTCTTCCCTGGCATCACCGAGACTCATTACACCGTTACTGGTCTTGAGCCAGCAACAACCTACATCTATGACGTGAAGGCTGTTTATGGCACTCAAGAGAGCAACTGGAGCAACCAGATTGAGGTTACAACCCTTGAGGAGCCAGAGACAGGAATTACTCTCGCCGAGATCCTCACCAATGGTGTAAACGGCACAGAGTATCTCGTAAGCAACGACCTCGCTATTGTTGACGTTGCCGAGTACAGAGACTATGCATTCCTCACCGACGGAGAGGGCAACTGGATTCGCATTGAGTGTGCCAACCCTGAGCTCTTCTCTACATTCCTTAACAGCCAGGCCATCAAGGGCAACACCCTGCGCGGCACATTGAGCAACATCGAGCTCAACCCAGTGATCACCGTTACCGAGGCCGAGAGTGGAGACGTTGTTCCTCAATTCTCTGTTCAGCTTTATTACCTGAACTCTAGTTTCACACCAAAAGTTAACGAGGTTATCGATGTTGTGGGATGGTGGAACGCCAGCGAGGGCACTCTACGTGCTTACGCACCTGGTGCAGTACAGGGAACAAGTATGACTCTCGACACCTCTTGGGGCGCTGCCAGCAACACCTTGCAGAATGGCAAGAAATATGAGATTCGCTGCGCCATGAACATCAAGGAGGCTTGGCACACTCCAGCTGGCATCATGCCTAAGGATTATGACTACGACTTCCAGAACTACATTGGCTACGCTCTGCGCTTGCCCGATGCTCCAACAGCTATTGGAACTATCGACATGGATGCCTACAACACCATCGTGAACGTCTACAACGTTCAAGGACAACTCATCCGCGAGAATGTCAAGGCTGGTGAGGCAACATTCAACCTGCCACGCGGCATCTACATCGTGGGCAACAAGAAAGTTGTGGTTAAGTAATTAAATCTAGATTATCTAGTCTTTCTAGAGCTTCAATAAAAAAGGGCCGTTCCTCGCACAAGGGGACGGTCCTTTTTAAATCATTTATATTTATCCTGATTTTGTTTATTATCCCAATAAGCCAATAACTAACACCACCACAAGGCACAACACCATGAATGCTGTGATGAGTACTTGCCACTTCATCACTGCCCACTTGCCTCGCTCACGCCATGCCTTGCGGTTTATCACGTCAATGAAGTAAATCACAAGATAAGTAATCCAACCTATAGCAAATGTCGATGCTATTAAACCCATCATTATATTCATTGTTGAGGAATTGTATTCATTATTGATAGAACCTATTACAGCTCCAACTTCGGCAAAAATCAGCCCAATAATGACCAGCATCATCAACATTCGCCATATTGTCCCCCACCAGTTGTAGCCAAAGAGTTGCTTATAATCGACGAAGAGATAAATAAACAAAAATACTCCTAGCAAAAATTTAAGGTTGGAATAGGGCACAAAAAACATTAGCGCCAGCAACATCACTATCAGTTCAAGAACCATTGACTGGTTGGCTACAAACACCTGAACAAAAAAGCCCTGAGGCAATGTGTGGCGCTTTAATAGCGGCGCATGACGAAACACAATCCATGTGGGCAAAATCAAAGCCGAGAAGAGAAACAGAGTGCCCCACTCCTCGTGTGCCAGCAGCCACTTCCAGGCATAGCTAATATAATATAAAGAACCTGTAGCTGTTATCTTGCCAATCTCATGGCTGTATTCTTTAGGCGACAACCAGTGACCTAGCAAGTAGACGATAACTCCAAGCAGCACAAGCATCTTGACTGGGGGAAAACTCACTTGGCGCTTGCCTGTGACATAGTCGCGCATCAAGTGGCCAGGGCGAAACAGCAACTGCCAAGCGGTGTAAGGCAGTGAGCGTGAGTGCAGTCCCCACAGCTCCATAATACCCGCCCACACGCTCTTCCATGTGACGGGGCCATGAGACGCCTTTTGGCCACACAATGGGCAGTAGTTTCCCTCGTGCTCCTCGCCACAACAGTCGCAGCGATGCTTCTCTCCGGAATATTTATAATCTACCGGATGTTGTTTCCACTCGCGGTAACTGTCACGATAGTCTTTTAATCGGCTTGACATAAAGATTCAAAGATGGGTGACAGTGCGAGCCTTGCATGCATTGCCACCCATTGTAATATTGTGATAGATAAAAAAATTACTTCTCTACTTCCTTCACACGCAGATAGTCACCACTACCCTTCACGATGGTCTCGAAGTAGTCTTGAGTGTAGCCACCAAACTTGGGCTGAACAGGATTGCCGTAAGGGTTACGCTCAAACTTGCCATCTTTCTCTTTCTTGATATTTCCATCGAGGAACTTAACAAAGAGATATTTGGCCAGGTCTTGATATTTGTGAGTTGCATCTTGAGCGCTGTTAACACTATAGTTAGTCAAGAACTCTATAGCATCGGCAGGGTTGTTCTTGTAGATGGCGGCTGCTTTAGCCTCAACCTGTGGCTGTTGAGCCTGGAATGCATCCTCAATGCCCTGTTGCACACGGCGCACGTCGGGAATCATTTGAGAATAACGGTGATAGCACTGGTTGGCAATCAGGTTGTTAACCCAGAATGCAGCGTCAAAGTCGAAGGTGTAGAGGTCGCCCTTGCCCTCACGGTAGCTATCGGGAACCTCATTGATGCAGCAATACATGGGCACAAACACTGCAGTGTTGGCATCGTCAACGCCGAACCAAATAATGCCACCAATGGCGTCGGGAAGCCATGAACGCATCTGAGTGCAGAACACGAAACCAGTCTGCTGGGTTGCGATAGCACGCTCGTGGCTGTAAGTAACGCTGTCGACCTTAAATTCCATTGGACGATAACGGTAAGGTACATTGAAGTAGTTCTTTGCACCAGGATCCTGAGTCATATCATAAGGAGTGCCCTCGAAGTGGTCGCGCATCATGTTCTGCATGTCGCGAACGCTCACAAGCTTGTCGGGTTTCACATACAGTGGCATTATCTCGGCACCCTTCTTGCCCTCAAGGTAAGGAAGATAGCGGTCCATACCAGCTTTGTAGCGATTGAAGAATGACCATGCGCGAGCGTCACAGCCACGCAGGGTACCATAGTCGGCGGGGCAATAGGTGTTAGAGAAGTCAAAGTCCTCGTCCTTGCCGTTGAACCAACCCATCTTGCGGGCAAACGACACCACGTCCTTGCTATACATGCAGTTCTCCTTATCCTTGAACGGAATCTTGTGGATGCGAGCTTGGTTAGCGTGACCTGAAATGCAGTCATCGGGGATGCGGATGGCCACCCACACAGCGCCTTTCTCCTTGCCGCCCTTACCAATCATCTCGAGCACCCAAACCTCATTGGGATCGCCTACTGAGAACGACTCGCCCTCGCTGCAGTAACCATACTGAGCAACAAGGTCGGTCATCACCTTCAACGCCTCGCGAGCGGTCTTTGAGCGCTGCAGTGCTATATAAATCAAGCTGCCATAGTCAATTCTTCCTGTAGTGTCTTCACACTCATGGCGGCCGCCCCAGGTCGACTCAGCAACCGTTACTTGATGTTCGTTAATGTTTCCAACCACTTTGTAGGTGTGAGCCACCTCAGGAATATCGCCAAGATATTTACCAGTATCCCAATCTATTATCTTGCGCACGTCACCAGGCTTGTGGTCGGCAGCAGGATAAAAATCGAGAAAACCAAAGAGGGTGTGTGAGTCGGCGGCATAGGTAATCATTGTTGAGCCGTCAATGGTTGCCTTCTTTCCGGCAATCAGGTTAGTGCAGGCATGAGACTGAGCGCCCCACCCCATCACTAGTGCCGCAGCGGCCATCAGCCCCACAGCACGCATTTTAGAAAATTGTAGTTTCATGATTAATTATGTTTTTTATAAATAATATTCTTTACTCAAGGGTCTAAAAGATAGAGATAGCGCAGAGCTCTCACTCTTCTTTCTCACCTCTATTGATGTGAACTTTCACCTTGGCGATGCGGTACTTCTTCACTTTCAACACTGTGAAGTCGCAAGGGCCACACGACAGTTGCTCCTTCTCGTTGAGGAAATCGCCCTTGATATTAAGTAGCAGGCCAGCAATACTTTCGGCCTCGTCGGTATATTTCGAGAAGTGACGTTCATCAACATCGGTCACGTCAAGGAAGTCGGCAATCGATGTCTTGGCGTCGAAGATAAAGGTGTCATCATTCTCCTTTGTGTAGAATTTCTCCTCGGTATCATACTCATCGTCGATGTCGCCTACAATCTCCTCAAGCACATCTTCCATTGTGGCAAGGCCTTGTGTGCAGCCAAACTCATCGACCACAACGGCCAAATGTATCTTCTTCTTGCGGAAATCCTCGAGAAGGTCGTCAATCATGCGTGACTCAGGCACAAAATACACAGGACGCAAAAGCTTCTGCCACTTGAAATCATCGCTCGGCTGATTCAAATAGGGTAATATATCCTTGGCATAAAGCACGCCTTTTATATTATCGGGATTATCCTCATAGACGGGCATTCGTGAATAACCGTTATCAACGATTATCTTTATCACGTCCTCGAAGCTTTCCTCTATATCGATGTCGACAATGTCGATGCGAGGGGTCATAATCTCGCTCACTGTCTTGTCGCCAAAAGTCAAGATGCCCTCGAGCCAGTCTTTCTCGTCGGCACTCTTCACATCGCTCATCTGCAGGGCGTTAGTTAGGTCCTCGGTAGAAATCTCGTCGGCATGGGTCCCCACGGCCTTTTTCACAAATCCCATACTCTTAATCATCAGCTTTGAAATAGGGCTGAATATGGTCGATAGCACCTGCATGGGAGAAGCTGCAAATGTTGCGAAACGAACGTTGTTATTTGTAGCATAAAGTTTGGGTATCACCTCACCAAAGAGCAAGATTAAGAAGGTAAGGATTACGGTCTGAATCAAGAAGTTGGCAATAGGATGATTAGCCTTGAAGTCATCGCCCAACATCCCATTCATGGCATAGTTGAGCAATATCACTATCATGATATTAACCAAGTTATTGCCTATCAAGATGGTGGCGAGCAATCGCTCAGGCTTTGCAAGCAAGTGTTCCACTCGCTCGCGCTTGTAGTCATCTTCGATGCTTTCAATATCCTTATTCGACAATGAAAAATAGGCTATCTCGGAGCCCGAGTTGAACGCCGAGAACAAAAGTCCAATAAGTGCGATTGCAATGGCTATCCAGCAGCCCAAATCGGGCGCAGTGAAGCTAATAGCCGATAGTGAGGTTTGTGACTGCAGCAAGTTTGCCGCATAAATTAAAATACAAGATAAAGGGTCAGGATCCAAAATCAAAAGTTTTAGTTAAACAATCTCACTTGTGGCACAACTCATTGACATTCAACAAACTAAAACCGCGCCACAAACAAGTAATGCCACAATAGTGGCTTTTCTATTGCAAAGGTAATGATATTTTTTTGTTATGCAAAATATCTAAACAAAATTACTGATATAGGTCTATTATTTTTGCTCTAACAGCGCAAGAAACACGCTACACAACAAGGCTCAAAAAACTCGTATACAATAAATAGATGTGCTATACGTTATTTTCTATATAGGGGAGAACTATGCCCCATTGTGAACATAATTAGAAGATTTCTACTGCAATGATTCATAACGACAACAACATATCTGTTTTTTCAAGATTAATTATTCTAGCGGTCATGTCATGCGCCGCGCTAGCAGCTTCGGCTCTTGACCTGTCGCAATATGCCGATACTTCTAAACTTGCCACTGGCAAGTGGGTGAAAGTAGCAGTGAGCGAGAGTGGCATCTATCAAATCACCTCAAGCGATGCTAACAAATGGGGTTTCAACGACCTCAGCCGAGTGAGAGTATTTGGATATGGAGGCACACAAATCAACGACACGCTGCGAACCAATTATTATGTCGATGACCTGCCACAAGTTCCCGTGCTGCGCACAGGCGACCGCATTCTTTTCTATGCGCGAGGACCATTATCTTGGAACTGGAATATTTTTCAGCGCATGTATGTTCAGAGCCAGCACCCCTACGCAACACAAGGCTACTATTTCATCACCGACGACTCTCGTTATAACGAACTGACACTCAGCAATTCTTTCACAGAGCCCAGCGGCACTGTAGTAAACACTTTCACCGAGCATCTTTGTCATGAGGAGGAAATCATCAACCCCGGCGAGACGGGAAGGGTGATTCTCGGTGAGGATTTCTCCACCAACAACTCTCAGAATTTCAAGTTCACTCTCGACGGTCTGGTCAATGAGTCGGAGGTTGATGTCTACACTCGATTTGCAGCAAAAACTCTCAAATCGGCAAGTTCATTATCTTTTAAATACAACGGCACCAACATTGCCGGGACCCAAAGTATCGACAAGGTGAGCGAAAGCGACCCCGCCCACTATCACTACAACATTGCTAGTGTGCGCAAAACTTTCGCTCTTAATGGAACCAAAGACCTAACCTACACGGTGGCTTTCACTCCGGGCAGCAACCTCATCATGGCACGCCTCGACTATATCACTGTTAACTATCAGCGATATCTCGACATGTCAGGAAAGAGCAGCCTTGCTTTCTCGCTTCGAGAAAACCAGGGAATCCAGTATGAGCTCAGCGGTGCTAACGACAACACACATGTGTGGGATGTAACCAGCAAGACCACACCCATCGAAATAAACCTGAGTGCCGAGGGCAACAAGGTGAGATTCAGCTTCCCCGACAAGAATCAACGCGATTTAATAGCTTTCAACGACAACTCCAGTTTCCCAACACCATCATACGTGTCTTCTATCGACAACCAGAGCATTCACGGAAGCGACATCCCCGACATGATTATCCTCGCCCCAAGCGAGTTTCTTCCTCAGGCTAACCAGCTAGCCAGCCTTCATGAGTCGGTCGACAGCATGAGGGTGATGGTGCTCGACCACAACAAGGTGTTCAACGAGTTCTCTAGTGGTACTCCCGACGCATCGGCCTACCGACTCCTCTGCAAGTATTTCTACGAGCGAGGAACCGACAGCCAGGGACACCATCTTGGCTATCTGCTGCTCTTTGGCACCGGATATTGCGACAACCGACTCATCACAACTACTGGTCGAGCAATCAACTATCCTACTCTACTCGTGTGGGAGAGCACTGCCAGCGAAGATGAAATGAAGTCTTACACATCCGACGACTTCTTCGGCTATTTGAAAGACGATTCCTACCTGGGCGACAATAAGATGATGCAAATCGCCATCGGCCGAATTCCCGCAAGAAGCGCCACCAGCGCCAGCATCGCTGTGAGCAAAATAACCAAATATATTACTCAAGCCGACTATGGAAACTGGAAAAACACCATGCTCAACGTGGCCGACAACGAAGACGGAGCGGCGCACTGGAGACATGGTGAGGAAGTTATACAAACTGTTGCAGCACACGGCGGCGAGAATACCAACTTCAACCGAGTGTTCCTCGACAACTTTGAGGAAAAAAGTGATGGCTCGGGTTCTAAATTTCCCGATGCTCGCAAGAAGATGTACAAAACATTAACCGAGGGAGCGCTATGGTGGAACTACTCGGGACACGGTGGACCCTCGGGATGGACTGGCGATGGACTCTTGGTAACAAGCGATATTGAGAACAACCTCTTCTATAGCCACCAGCCAATTCTGTTTGCTGCTACATGCGAGTTCTCAAGACACGACGGCATCAACCCCTCGGGTGGTGAGAACGTGCTTTTGAATCCTAACGGTGGATGTGTCGCAATGATTTGCCCACCACGACTCGTTTACATGGGAAGCAACAAATATCTCAACGTAACAGCGGCCAAGAAAATGTATGAACGCGACAACAAGGGACAAGTGATGCGCATTGGAGACATTTTGCTCTATGCCAAAAACACTACCACCACAAGTCGCGACAATTCGCTCAGGTACCACCTCTACGGCGACCCTGCTATGCGACCCGCTATGCCACAATACAACGCTGTAATCGACCAAATCAACGGCAAAGGCATCGACCAGGACGACATGCCAGTCTTCGAAGCTCGACAAACCATGTCGATTAAAGGTCACATCGAAGACATGAATGGCACCAAGGCCTCGGCATTCAACGGATTGATTGAGAGTTCGCTTTTCGACTGCGAGAAATCTGTTTCGTTTACCTACAGCTACAACTATTATAATCCTCAAACCGATCAGTTCGAACAGAGAGACTCCACTCTCACCTACGAAGAGAGACAAAATAAATTAGCTCTAAACGTCAACCGAGTTACCAACGGTGAGTTTGACATCAACATAACTATTCCCAGCGAGGTTACTGTAAGCTACGACAACTATCGTCCTTCGCTGGTGAGCCTTTATGCCTACGACCCCGACAACAAGGTCGAGGCCACTGGTTCTTGCGACGACTTCTACATCTACGGATATGATGAGACAGTGGTTGCCGACACCATCGGCCCAGAAATCATTTACATGGGACTTAATAGCTCCAGCTTCAAGGATGGAGACAACGTCAACGAGTCGCCGCTGCTGCTTGCCACAGTGAGTGATGAGAATGGTATCAACTTCTCCAATGCCGGTATCGGGCACAACATGACACTAACTCTCGACGGCAACATCACCTTCAGCGACGTCAGCTCCTATTACACTGCCATCGAAACCGAAAAAGGGTCTGCTGGCAACATCAACTATGGGTTATCTAACCTAAGCAACGGGCACCACACCCTCAAACTCAAAGTGTGGGACGTGTTCAACAACTCCAGCGAGAAGACCATCAATTTCAACGTGGTGAGTGGACTCAAGCCCGAGATTGACGAAATAAAAGCCTTCCCCAACCCTGCGGCAACAACCACTAGCTTCATCGTAACACACAACCGCCCCGAAGCTACTATCAGCATCACCATCGAGGTGTTCAATCTCATGGGACAGCGCATGTGGAGCACAACGCAGAGTGGACGAAGCACAATGTTCTCTTCTTTCCCCATCACTTGGGACCTGTGCGACTATGGCGGACGCAGGCTGCCACGAGGCATTTACCTCTACAGAGCGACCATCTCAACCGATGGGCACCAAGAGAGTACGAAAACAAAGAAAATTGCTATCACATCACTTTAACAGGTTGATGATAAAGATATGATTTAATAAGTTTTACCCTCACATTTGTGAACCGAAATAATATTTTTTACTACATTTGCAGTTTGGATTGCATCTTTTAAAAGGATTTCATTTTTATGGCAACAAGCGAAAACTCGCGACATATATCTAACAATATGCTACCAGAACCAACCCTAAGAAGGTTGCCCTGGTATCTTGCCTATGTCAAAATGCTTGACAGCAGGCACGAAGAGTATGTCTCGTCAACTCAAATTGCCAAGCGCCTTAACGTTGATGCTTCACAAATTGCCAAAGACCTTTCGTTCCTCAACATCAAGGGTAAAACACGCATTGGATATGAGGTGCATCCGCTCACCAAGGCTCTTAATGAGTTCCTCGGTTTCAAGCATCGCCACAACGCATTCTTGATAGGTGCAGGATCACTAGGAAGCGCGCTAATTCGTGACTTGGGACTTATGCAATTTGGTCTCAACATCGTTGCAGGTTTCGACGTAAACCCCGACATCGTGGGCAAGAAGATGGGTGACATCAACATCTACAACCTCGACGAGCTTCCTGCCAAGCAGCGTAGCACTGGGGTGTCAATTGCCATTATCGCTGTTCCGTTTGAGAACGCTCAAGATGTTGCCAACAAGCTTGTGGAGAGCAACATAAAGGCAATTTGGAACTTCACCCCTTACCGCATCAAGGTGCCACGCAACATCGTGCTGCAGAACACTTCAATTTACTCTGACTTAGCTATCATGTACAACCGCATGGAAGCTAACGCTAATAACAACAATAACACTCTAAACAAGTGAAAATAATAGGTATTAGAAACGGTAACGGCAGAGAGCTGCCTCAGCAAGTCTATCTCATCGCCGACTCGGCGGTGATAAAGACCAACAAGCCGTTCTTCTTACCACATTTTGCTCAGGGCTTTAAGGCCAAGGCGGCGATTGCTCTTCACATCGACCGACTTGGAAAGCACATTGCTCAACGCTTTGCACACCGTTACTGCATGGCCATAGCACCAGCAATTAAAGTCACGGCACAAGAAATAGATTATAAGCAGGAGAATGAACAGCTTTCGGCTTTAGCCAACAGCTTCGACGGAGCACTGCTCTTAGGAGATTTCATCCCCGTCGACAGCAACAACACCATCAACGACTCGACCATAAGTGTCAAATATAATGGTGAAGTTAAAGCAGGCGCTTCGTTGACTTCTACAGGAGTTGATTTCAAGCAACTAATTGAGCACATCAGCAAGTATTTCACGCTCAAAATGGGCGACGTGATTCTGGTGGAGCTCAACAGTGATGAATTCAATATCAAGATTGGAGATGTAATAAACGCCCTTTGCAACCAATCGCAACTGCTTACTATTAGAGTGAAATGACTTTTTAAAATGAAAAACAATAATTTCAATCGATATGCATAAGAAGTTTTTATTCAACATTTTGAGCCTACTGGCTATCGTTGCTGCCACAACGTTTGGCGCACAGGCATACTCTTCGGCCAACTACACTCGCACTTCCAAGCTGGCTAGTGGCAAGTGGGTCAAAATAGAGATTCCCGAGAGCGGCATTTATCAGCTCACTTTCGAAGAATTAGCGCAGATGGGCTTCACCAATCCAGAGGGAGTGAGAATTTATGGCTTGGGCGGTTATCCCATCAGTGAAGTGCTCGATGGGTCACAAATCGACGACCTGCAGCAGATTCCTGTCAAAATCTATGACAATAAAATCTGCTTTTATGGATGTGGAACGACCAAATTCAGTCTCTCTACTCCCACTGGCACGCCACACTACACAAGAGAATTCAATAGCTATTCAACAAAGGGATACTATTTTGTAACTCAGGACGATGGCTCCGACCCAGCGATAGTTGCCGATAGCTATAGTGCTAATCCTAGCTCTCCTGTTACAAGGGCACAAAGTCTTGACTACTGGCATCATGAGCAAGAGCTTATCTCGCCAGGAGAGTCGGGTAAAGAAATGCTTGGTGAAGCTATGACAGGCGGTGTTATCGATATCCCCTACTCTATCCCCACCCTGTGCACCGACACTTCGGTAGTGGTGAATATCAACGCAGGAGCTAAAGTCACCGCAGCATCCTACATCTACGGCAAGCTCAACGGCAATAGCCTAAACTTCCAGAACATCGCTGCCAAGATTTATGCCCCAGCCAACACCTTCGTCTACTACAATTACGCCTCACCTTACGTGGCATTCTCGCCTACTGAGAATACCCCAATGTACACCGATGGAATTATTAACGTGAGAATTGGCAGCGAGACAGGCGACGTAACAAGCGCTTGGCTCGACTATGTGACAATCACGTTCTATCATAACAACACCCTTGCGGGCTCTACCGACAACCAGCTACGCATGGGTTTCCAGAAGCTTACAAAAAATGACCTCATCACAATTGCCGATGAGGGCGACGACTATCAGCTCTGGAACATCGACAACCCCCACTCCCCCACCAATTGCGTGCTTAGCTCTAACAATGGAGTGATGGGTTATGCACCTAATGTGGCAGCAAACTCGGGCCAATACATAGCTTTCAACCCTGCCAACGAGCTCAAATCAATTTCTGGATACACCGAAATCGAGAATCAGAACATCCACGGACTCCCCGACCCCGACATGGTTATTGTCACTTGCGAGGAACTCTTACCACAAGCTGAGCGCGTGGCACAGATGCACCGCGACAACGACAACATGGTTGTACACGTTCTCGACCAACAGAAAATCTTTAACGAGTTCTCTAGTGGCACCCCCGATGCTATGGGAATCCGCCTTATGAGCAAGATGTTCTTTGACCGAAACAGGAACAAATACAAAAACCTGCTCATGTTTGGAGCTGGCAACTACGACAACCGTCAGCTGCACGCCAAGCGCGATTGCACAATCCTCACCTACGAGGCCACTGTCAGCAATGATGAGGAGTACAGCTATGTGTGCGACGACTTCTTCGGCATCCTCGACGACAACTCAGGAATTGAGCTTGCCAAGGATCTGCTCAGGCTCGGAGTGGGACGCATACCTTGTGCCACTCTCCAAGAAGCCGAGAGCGATGTCGACAAGCTTCTCGATTATGTCAATAACCCCGACTATGGTTCTTGGCGAAACGATGTGATTCTCACCGCCGATGACTATGATAATGGATTGCACGCGTTCCAAACCGAGGGCATCAACAACATCATTGTTGACGAACTTGCTACTGGACTAATGAACAACAAGGTGTACATCAGTCAATACCCCAATGACCCTGTTTCGGGTTTCGCCTTTGATGCACGCAAGGAGCTTACTGCCAAGCTCACCGATGGACAATATTTCATGACCTATGTGGGACACGGCAACCAAAACTATCTCACCAAGGCGGTAAAACTCTGGACCACCAGCCAATCAAGCAATGTTGAGTATCCACACCTCCCCATTCTCACCACTGCTTGCTGTGACGTGGCTCGCTACGACTGCAACCAGCGAGGATTGGTTGAAATTATGTTCCACAAGCCTGGTGGTGGTGCCATCGCTATTGTCACCTCGGCACGCTCGGTATATGCCACCGATAATGATGCGCTCAACCAAGCGTTTGTAAGAGCGATGTTCTGCTACAACACCAAGGGCTACATGCCTACTATTGGTGAAGCCTATATGCTTTGCAAGCAGTCGTTTGGCTCAACTAAGGTTAACTATAACAAGATGTCATTCCTGCTGCTTGGTGATCCAGCCATGAAGGTGAACTATCCCAAACCCTTCTTCAAAATCACCAAAATCAATGGCACTGACGTGAACCCATCGTCACCCATCGTTTCAGGTGCTATGCAGGAGGTGGCAGTCGAGGCCAAGGTCTACAACCCCGATGGCACAACAGTCAACACCAGCTTCAATGGCGATGCAACTCTTTCAATCTATGACTACAAGCTCAAGGAGACAACTCTCACCGTGCGTGTTAACCGAGTTGACGTCACCCGCGACATCTTCTTCCCTCAAAATCTGCTAGCGAAGGTTAGCGGAAGGGTTATTAACGGCGTCTTCAATGCCACGGCAGTCATTCCACGCTACATCCTCTCAACAGGAAACTACGGCATGGTCAAGGTTTATGCTCACCAAGACGACAGCGAGAACATGGTTAATGGGTCGTTCGACTTATTAAGGCTTGATTACTACAACGAGAACAATCCACACACTGTGCACGACAACATGCCTCCTGTGATTGACGCCATCTATTTTAACGATGAGCAATCGTTCACCAATGGTGCACTAATCCCTGCCGAGAGCACTCTTCACATCAGGGCTACCGACGACCATTCATTCAACAACCAATCGGTGTCGCTGGGCAACACCATGAGCCTGCTTCTTGATGGAGGTAAGACTACTTACCCCTTCATCCAAAACCACACGGCTATAACTAACGATGGCAAGGACCTTAGCATTGAGTTCCCAATGCAGCTTCAAGAAGGAAAGCACTCGCTACAATACACCGTGTATGATGCAGCTGGAAACAAAACGACCGAGACAATTTCATTCCTTGTAGGAAATGATTCAAAACTCGAGCTCTTGGTTGAAGAAGAACCTGCTGTTAACGAGGCAACTTTCAATGTTAGCTCGACTACTTCCAGCACACCTCAGGTAACTATCAAGGTGCTCAACAATGTGGGCGAGCTCATCTGGAACACTACTACCGACAGCTTCCCATTCTCCTGGGACCTCAAGGACAACAGTGGCAACAGAGTGCCAGCGGGAGTCTACAAGTTCTATGGAACCTATAGGAGCGCTACAACCTATGGAGGTACACCTATTGGCCAGCTAATCGTCATCGATCCTTATAATAACAATGACGAATAATCAACTCGTTGATTTACACCTTGTAAACCAGTAGTTTTATAAAAGCTGACACACACTAAAACACCGCACGTGAAAACCAAGACTCATGTGCGGTGTTTTTCGTCTTACCAACAGGAGCATTAAACAAATTACCTAAACAATAAAAACTATTCTTTTCACGTTATTATATATTAGACATACTATAAATATTAAAAACACACTTCTTACAATATCTATTTTCATCATGTATAAAAAAACGCTATTTTTTGCTATCAACCTTTTATTAATGGTTATTACGCCAGTGACTGCTCGTGCACTACCGGCAAACACGTTTGCCACCACATCCAGGCTAGCCACAGGCAATTGGGTGAAAATAGCCATTCATGAAGATGGAATGTATCAAATCACTTACGAAGAACTGGCACAAATGGGGTTTAACAATCCACGCAGTGTGCGACTGTATGGCTCAGGAGGACACCCCATTAGCGAGACCCTTGACGGGAGTGCTCACGATGACCTCGTGCCTGTTCCCTGCAAGCACTATGGAAACAAAATTTATTTCTATGGATGTGGACCTATCCACTACTACAACGCAGCAGGAGCACAGTCATCACCACGATTTTCTAGAATAATCAATAGCTACTCATCAACGGCCTATTATTTCATAACTAGCGACGACGGCACGCCTAAAGTAGAGCCAAGCAACATCACCTATGGAATCACCGGTACAAAATTGAGAGATTCAAGCATCGACTACTTCCATCACGAGCAAGATTTGACTTCCAAATCACAATCGGGTAAAGACATGCTGGGTGAGGATTTGATAAACAACACCCTCGACATCAACTACTCTCTCGTGAAACCTTGTGTCGACTCCGCAATGATTATCAACCCTTGTGTGGCGGCTAAGGGTAAAAGCAATTCTTATGTATCTTTAAAATTAAACAATAACACTATCGACCTGAGCGGCGTTCTTCATTATATAGAAAAAGCTACTTCGGAATATGTGTTCTACAACTCAACTTCACCCAGCATCAAGGTGGACCCTGAGAACAATTCGGCTTTCCCCGAAAATGGCACCCTTACTATCGGGCTCGACACTCCCAATGAGCCTGTCAAGTGGGCAAAGCTTGACTATATTATGCTCACCTACCACCACTACAACAATATCAAGGATATTCCTTTCAACCAAATGAGGATGGGATTTGACAATGTCTCATCGACCGACATCATTGCCATAAATAGCCCTACTACGACCACTGAATTGTGGAATATCGACAACCCACAAACGCCAAAGAACTACACGTTAAACTATAGGGAAAACTATGGTGCATTCACCCCTCTCTACCTCGCCAGTTGGACTCAGTTCATAGCATTTGACCCTGCTAAGGAGCTGAAATCTATCGATGGTTTTGAGCCTGTCGCAAACCAGAACATTCATGCATTACCTGTTCCTGACATGGTCATTGTCACTTGCGACAATCTTATGGATCAGGCACAGAGATTAGCGCAATTGCATCGAGACAAAGAGAAAATGACGGTACACGTTCTCGACCAACAGAAAATCTTCAACGAATTCTCTAGCGGAACCCCCGACGCTATGGCCATAAGGCTCATGAACAAGATGTTCTATGACCGAGACAACAATTCCAAGTTTAAGTACCTTATCATGTTTGGTGCCGGCAGTTATGACAACAGGCAAATACTTGCCAAGAACGACTACGCTATCCTAACCTATGAGTCTACTGCTAGTAACGATGAAAACAGCAGCTATGTGTGCGACGACTTTTTCGGGCTACTAGATGACAACTCTGGAAAAAGTCCAGCATCCGACATGCTAAGGCTCGAGGTTGGACGCATTCCTTGTACTTCGCTTCCAGAAGCCGAGAGCGATGTTGACAAAATCATCAACTATGTCAACAATCCCGACTATGGACCATGGAGAAATAACATCCTTTTAATAGCCGACTATCTCGCTAGTGACTCAAACATGCACGCCTATCAAGCCGAAGGCGTAGGAAATGTCATCTACGACGAGCTAAATGCTAAGTTTGCAAGAAACAAAGTTTTCATTTCACAATTTCCTAGAGACCCAATTTCCAACCATTGTGTTGAAGGACGAAGATGCCTTAATTTAGAACTTCAGGCTGGACAATACTTTATGACCTACGTAGGACATGCCAACGGAACAACTCTCACTAAAACCGCTAACCTCTGGACTACCATCGACTCTAAAAATGCTAACAATCAGCATCTGCCCATCGTCACAACAGCTTGCTGCGATGTAGCTCGATATGATGGCAACCAACGTGGCTTGATGGAAGTTTTGTTCCATAATCCAAACGGAGGAGCTATTGCCATGATGGCTTCGACTCGTGCAGCCTATGCCAACGGTAACGACGCACTTAACAAGGCCTTCGTGAGAGCAATGTTCTGCTATGACACAAAAGGATACCTGCCAACTATTGGTGAAGCCTACAAGCTTGCTAAACAATCATTTGGGACCACATCCAACTACAACAAGATGATGTTCTCACTCTTAGGAGACCCAGCCATAAAGGTTAATTATCCTAAACCTCTCTTCTCTATCACTAAAATCAACAACCAAACGCCAAATCCCGACTATATAGTTGCCACAGCAATGCAGGAAACAACAGTCGAGGCCAACGTTCTTCTCCCAAATTCAACTGAAATTGACAAAACATTCAATGGCGATGCCACCCTCACCATCTACGACTATCAAAAGAAAGAAGTGACCGAAAATAACCGAGACATCTTCTTCCCGAGACAAATTCTCACGCAAATAAATGGCAGGGTTGTCAATGGCAAGTTCGTTGCTAAAGCAATAATTCCACGATTCATTCTTAGCCCAGGAGCTAAAGGGCTGGTAACTGTTTATGCGCATCGCGACAATAGCGATGAGATGGTTAACGGCAGTTACGACAATCTCATTATCAACTCCTATAATGAGAACAGCCCCAACACAATAAGTGACAACACTCCCCCATCTATCGATGCCATCTATTTTGACGACGAGGAATTCTTCGACATGTACAGCCAGGCATCATCTTCATCCACGCTGTTTATCAAAGCAACCGACGATATTGCCATCAACACTCAGTCTTCAGCCATAGGTAACGGAATGGAGATTACAATCGACAATGGCAAGATGAGTATTCCTAACGTGCAGTCTCACACTTCAGTTAGCAATAATGGCAAAGAACTATTTCTGCGCCTGCCAATGGGCCTGACTCCAGGTGAACATTCTCTGCAATGCACACTCTATGATGTAGCAGGTAACAAAACCACCAAAACCATCCATTTCTTAGTGGGCTCGGCACAACACGCAGCACTCACAGTAGAACAAGAACCTGCAACCAGAGTTGCAACTTTCAACTTTTCTTCAATACTAGAATCCACACCCGAAGTTGAAATCAAACTATTTGATTACAACGGCGTTATGAGGTGGCACAAAACACAACAGTCTTTCCCCTTTGACTGGAATCTCAAGGTTGGGAACAAAAAATTGCCACCAGGTGTATACAAGTTCTACGGTAAGTACAACGACGGGCAGAACTATGGCAGCACGCCAATCGGAACTCTTGTCATCGCCGACGACCCACTATACCAATAACTTGACAATTCATTTGGATTTAACGTTGCTCCGAGTCACTCGAATCACATACCTTTGCTCTTGCAGAACACCTCTGCAAGAGCTCTTTGACATAATGCCACCACCAAGTAATCCCTGGCTTTCCCCACCCATTCCCACTCACTCCTAGCTGCCACCCTTTAACACTTTTTAATGATTCCAGTGATTCCACTGATTCCAGCGATTCTAGCGATTCCTACGATTCTTTGAAATCATCAGTTAAAATATAAAAAAATAAAGTTTTTTGTTTGACTCTCTTGGTAGTTACAAAACTTTGTAGTACCTTTGCACCGATTTTCCGATAGGCTCGACTAAGTGCCTCTTTTTTTTGGGGCCGCCGAACGGGTTAACTAAGGGGAAACCCTTACAATACAATTATTTAAATGTACGCAATTGTAGAAATTCAGGGACAACAGTTCAAAGCCGAGGCTGGCAAGAAATTGTTTGTTCACTATCTCGGCGACGAGAAGAACGAGGGCGATGCAGTAGAATTCAGCAAGGTCCTCCTCGTGGATGCCGACGGTGCCATTACAGTTGGCGCGCCCACCGTTGAGGGTGCAAAAGTAGTGTGTGAAGTTAAGCAGCCTCTCGTTAAGGGAGAGCACGTGATCGTCTTCAAGAAGAAACGCCGCAAAGGCTATCGCCGTTTGAACGGTCATCGTCAGTACTTCACCGAACTCGTGATTAAAGATGTAATTGCTTAACCCCTAAAAAAACGACTTCATTATGGCACATAAAAAAGGTGTAGGTAGTTCGAAGAACGGACGTGAGTCGCACAGCAAGCGACTCGGAGTGAAACTTTTTGGAGGGCAATTCGCAAAGGCCGGTAACATCATCCGCCGTCAGCGCGGTACTGTTCACCGTCCAGGTGAAAACGTTGGCATGGGTAAAGATCACACTCTCTATGCTCTCGTTGACGGAACAGTAGAGTTCCAGCACAGAGCTGGCCACACCTACATTAACGTAGTGGCTGCTCCCCAACAAAGCGAAGAAAACTAAGACATCATCTCATGGGGCACAACACCCCAACCGAGACACTATCACTTAATCATCGGTCACCATCACGGGTGGTCGATGATTTATTTTTTGTGACATTTCACACCATCAACAGCAATAATAAAACACTATTATGTAAAAAACATCCATAAGACATCATTACATGTTAAAAAAATGTGTACTTTTGTAGACTAGTTGACAAATCTCTAAAATTTGGCACACTCACGCTTAAGGTGTATTATTTAACGACTTATATGTTGTAATGAAAATGATGCTATTAATTACACGATTTATCGCCAAACAAAACTAGTATGGGTTCAATGAAAAAACCAATCACATGACGCTTTATGGCACCTATGTCCGTCCTCAAAACATTTTCCACATGGAGAAGCAGCCCGAACTCGACAGAGCTTATATCGAGAACGCCGACAAGGTTAAACCACTGCCTTTCCGCATTGGCTACAGCAATCCTTCCAACTGGCAGTGCTCACGACGCAAGAACACGACGGCAAGCAGCAACTAACGACAATCAACAACTCCAATAACTACATTCCTTTCACAAAAAACAAAGCGAGCCATCATTCATCATTGATGGCTCGTTTTGTGTCACCCTTGAAGCGCTTGCGGGAGTATTGCTTCTTAGACTTGTGGACGCGGTGCGTGGCCACCCACTGGCCGCCACCATTGCGCTCCATCTGCTCATCGCGCGATATCATCTTGATAATCTTGTCCATCGCGTTGCTCTTGGTTGTCTTTGATTTTTTCATAGCACTTGAATTTAATTAACATAACAAGAAAGCTAGCAAAAACTGTGCCAACCACTTTAAAATATTTGTTTTTATTAATCACGGGTAATTATTTTTATATTATATATAATAAAATAACTATGCCATACGTTTAAATCTATAAGGCAAACTATGCCCTTATATTAACCACGAAAAATAAAAGAACTGAAAATATAAAGTCATGAAGAAATTCTTGCTCTCTATAGCCCTAATGGCTAGCGCATTAATAAGTTGGGCAGATGTTGTGGAATGCACACCTGGCAACCTCAGCAATCTCGTTGACAACCCTCGTGTGGAAGCATTAACTATCACCGGTCAAATGGATGCACGAGATTTCAAGTTTATCGCCGATAAGCTCGAGCTACTCACAAGCATTAACCTGAGCGGTGTGGAGATTGTGGCCTACAGCAACAACAAGCCTCTGCTAAACAATGAGGTAAGGTTCCCCGAGAACTCTATACCAGCCATGGCTTTCTTTGGCAAGAAAATAACACAAGTGACACTTCCATCCAACCTCAAGTCGATAGGTATGGCTGCATTTGCTGGATGTGAGTCGTTGGCTGAATTCAATTTCCCCGAGACACTCGACTCTATTGCTGCCTATGCGTTCTCCGACACCCAACTGAGCACAGTTGTGCTGTCCGAGGGTTTGAAGCATCTGGGAAAAGGAGTATTTTACAACATTCCCAGCCTCACCAGTGCCACTATCGTTACCACCAACAACATTGACATTCCTGAGAGCGCCTTTGAGTATTGCTCCAATCTTAACACAGTCAACCTTGGTAACGTGAATTCAATAGGTGAAAGAGCATTCAAAGGCACAACACAACTGAACAGCCTCAACTTCACAAGCGGCAACAACAACTTGACTTACATTGGAAAGGAAGCTTTTGTGGGCTCGGCGTTGGCTGATTTCAATTTTGAGCAAGCATCTGGTCTACAAAAAGTTGACGAGTGGGCTTTTGCACAGTCCAAGCAGGTTAGCGCCAACTTAGCGGCAACCCCACAAGTGAAGAAAGGCGCGTTCTACTATGCTACCGACCTCACTTCTTTTGTTGCTAACCAGGCAACCGACTCAATCGCCGACCTGTTGCTTGCCGGCACCGCTGTTGGCAATGATGTGACAAGCAACACTCAAGTGAGCTACATAGGACGATATGCTTTCTACAACTCTCTGCCATCCAAATTATCACTGCCAGCTACTCTCACCTTCATTGGCGATAGAGCAATGGCAGGTATGATCAATCTTCTTGAACTCTCTTGCGATGCAACCGAGGTGCCCGAGCTTGGCGACGAGGTGTGGATTGGCGTGAAGCAGCCCGCGATTCCTCTCACCGTTCCCAGAGAGAGTCATGAAGCCTATATGAATGCTCTGCAGTGGACACGCTTCCTCATTCAGTGGGAGGATGGACCAGAACCCGTCTTTGGCGACGTGAACCAGGATGGATTTGTTACTGCGGCCGACATTACTGCTATCTATAACATACTCTTGGGCATGTCAACCGACTATATGGAAACTGCCGACGTGACTGGCGACGGTGAAATCACTGCATCCGACATCACCGCAGTCTATAACGTCTTACTTGGCAACAGAAATGCTCCTGGCCGCAATCAAGTGGTCAACGACAGCAACGACAAGGTGAATGCTCAAGACTTCATCATTGAAACTGGCGAGACTCACAACATGGAACTGCAGCTCAACAGTTCTGCCGAAATCTCGGCAATGCAGCTCGACTTGTTAATGCCACAAGGTCTCTCGATTGACAATGTCACTACCACCAGCCGCACCAGTGGCATGGTAATGGGATTCAACGAGATAGAGCCTGGCAAGTGGAGAGTTCTCATCCACAGCGGCAATGCAATGAAGGACAATGAAGGCGACATTCTCAACATCATTGTGAAAGCTGGCGACGACTTCGGTGGCAATGAGTTTATCACAATCAACAACATCATCGCCGTTGAGCCTAGCGAGAGAACACACCTCATCAACGAAATTTCGGTGGCTGTGGGAACTACAACTGGTGTGAGCGACATCAACGCCAGCATCAATGACGGACCAGTCGATGTTTACAACTTGAACGGCCAGTTGCTGCGCAAGCAAGTTGAGCGCAACGAGGCCACACAAGGATTGCCCGCTGGCATCTACATCGTGGGCGGCAAGAAGGTTATTGTAAAATAAACACGTTCTCTCCACATGGGCAAGAGGATATATCTTTTGGGCCTGCTACTTTTAGCCGCTTTTAACATTCACGCTGTGACTGTTAAAAGCACGGCTGGAAAGCTCAGCACGCGCATCTATAATAACTACATCACCGATTTAACGATTACCGGTTCAATAGATGCACGAGACTTCAAGTTCATCAACGATGAACTCTTGCTCCTCAAAAACCTGGACTTGTCCAACGCCACCATTGCCGAATACAAAAGCACTGTCGAAGATGGCCTTATAACAGGCAGCTACCATTATGCCGCCAACACTCTGCCCTATGCGGCCCTGATGGGCATGATAAAGCTTAAGAGCGTGGTGCTGCCTAGCAACATTGTCGCTATCGACTATGCTGCCCTGGCTGGTTGTAAAAGGCTCCAAGCCATTTCGTTCCCATCAACACTGCAACGCATTGGCGACGACGCTTTTAACAGCTGCAATGAACTCAAAAGTGTTTCAATCACCGGAAACATCTCCTATCTGGGAGAAAAAGCTTTTGCACATTGCACCTATCTAGCATCTATCACCATCAACACTTCAGTGCCTATCAGCATTGGCAATGAGGCGTTTGCCGACTGCGTCAATCTCTCGTCGGTGACTATTGGACCTAAGGTCAACGCAATTGGTGATGGAGCGTTCAGCTACTGCAAAATGCTGCGTTCTATTAATTTCATGGATGGCTCACAAATTGAGAGCATAGGCGATAAAGCTTTCTATGAGTCAAGGATAAAGGAAATCAACTTCAACAAGTTGCCACATCTCAAGCATCTAGGGGCATGGGCTCTGGCTAAAACTCACCTCATGGAAGTGGAACTGCCAGCTCACGTCAAGCAACTCGACGAGGGAACATTCTTCTACAACAATTACCTATATAAATTAGAGTTGCCTAGAACGTTGACCTACTTGCCCGACTACATGCTTGCTGGATGTAGCAACCTGCGCGGCACTCAGTTCATGACCAGGAATTTGGGAAACATTGGTGACTATGCTCTCTATAATCAAGCTCAACACTCCTCAATAACTGTGCCCAACAACGTTTACTACATTGGCACTAAGGCAATGGCAGGAATGATTGGACTCACCGAAATCACCAGCAAGCCCATCGAGGTTCCCGAACTAGGCGATGACGTTTGGGCAGGAATAAAGCAGAGCGAAGTTAATCTTTATGTGAGCAAAGCTAGCTACAACGATTACCTTGCAGCCAATCAGTGGATGAACTTCCTCATAAGCAACGCACAGCTGCGAGGCGATGTCAACAGCGACGGTTTTGTCAATGCCAAAGATGCTCAGGCCGAGAGACGCTACATAATCGAGGACTATGCACAAGGGATAAACATCGATCTTACCGACGTCAGCGGTGATGGCGAAGTAAACGTTGCCGACATTGTTTCCATCTACAACATCATCAATGCCACTGAGCCCTTCTACAAGCCCTATCGCACCTACTTCCAAGACCTTATTGATGGCAATGGCGTGGCAAAGAGCAACACATCGGTCACTCTCGACATTTTGCTCGAAAACACTATCAACTACACCGCTTTCCAGCTTGACATCGTCACTCCTAGTCACCTGTCAGTTAACAGTGCCAAGCTATCAGGCCGATGCATTGGTCATGACCTATATTTCATAGAGAAAGAACCCAACAACTACTCTATCTATTGCTTCTCGCCAGCTGGCGACGACATCGAAGGCTACAGTGGCGTTCTGCTCACTCTCGACATCTCGAGCACCAAGAAGGTGAGCGATGACGACATTATCAGCCTCAAAGAAATAAACTTCGTCGACCAAGACGAAAAAGTTTACCGACGTCATGAGAAATCTATCAACCTGATAGGAAACACCGCTATCGAAAACATAACCAACGACGACAGCGACCTCCCAGTTAACGTCTACAACACTCAAGGCCAACTGCTAAGGCAGAACATACCCGCAAGTGAGGCCACACAAGGTCTGCCCGCCGGTATTTACATCGTGGGCAACAAGAAGGTGATTGTCAGGTAAGTTAAGAGTTAAGAGTTAAGAGTTTTGAGTTAAGCTCTATTTAAAAAAAACAAGAATGCTCACAAGCGCCGCGCGTTTGTGAGCATTCTTGTGATAGTGACTTAGATTTTCTCAATATCTACAATTTTATACTGTGAGAATCTCTTTCTCCTTGGCGGCAAACACCTCGTCGATTTTCTTAAGGTACTTGTCATGGAGTTTCTGAACTTTCTCCTCACCGTCCTTCTGAGAATCCTCGGGCATGCCATTCTTCACAGCTTTCTTCAAGCCCTCAATCATCTCGCGACGAGCGTTGCGAACGCTCACTTTGGCCTTCTCGGTCTCGGCCTTGGCGTCCTTTACCAGCTGCTTGCGACGGTCCTCGGTCAATGGAGGGAAGTTGAGGCGAATAATCTCACCGTTATTCTCAGGCGTGATGCCAATGTTTGAGTCAAGGATGGCTTTCTCAATAACCTTGATCATGGGTTTCTCCCATGGAGTGATGGTGATGCTGCGAGCATCGGGCACAGCCACGTTGGCCACGTTGGCAATGGGCATCATCGATCCATAGTATTCCACCTTAACGGGGTCAAGGATTTTGGGGTTGGCCTTGCCGGCACGCACGCGCGACAATGTCTCGTCGAGATAGGCTACAGCCTCGTTCATCTTCTTCTCGGCTGCATCAAGATAAGTTTTTACTTCTTCCATAATGTGTGTATTTTTAAGTTAATAGGTTCTATAGCTTTGAAAAAACGTCACGAAAATATACATTTTTTGTCACCACTGCAAGAAAAATGCCAAAAAAGTTATTTTTATCATTTATTATAAGTTGTTCTAATGTTATTTCAACAACTTCACTAAACCGAGGCCTTACAATAGTAAGAAAAAATAATTTTAATATCTAAAGTTTTATTATTACATTTGCAAGTTGAAACAAAATGAAAAGTCTCAACACAAAGATATTGTGAACAATTCACACTACTGGTTTTTTATTCATCCTCACGTTTATTAAAAAACAATGGGTAAGAATAAACTAAAGAAGTTTGCCGATATGGAGACGTTCTCTTGCGTCTTCCAGTATCCTTTTGCCAAGCTACAGGAGGCTTCTTTCCCTTTGAAAGGAAAGTGGAATGAGCAATATTTCCACAACTCCAACCCCATAGTGCTGGAACTGGGATGCGGCAAGGGAGAGTATGCCGTTGGTCTTGGCAAGAAGTTTCCTGGCAAAAACTACATCGGGGTCGACATCAAGGGAGCCCGCATGTGGACTGGAGCCAAACGTGTGGAGCAAGAAGGCCTCAAGAATGTGGCATTCTTGCGCACCAGCATCGAGCTAATCGACCACTTTTTTGAGCCTGGCGAAGTTGCCGAGATATGGATCACATTCCCCGATCCACAGATGAAGAACGCCAACAAGCGCCTCACCGGCACACGCTTCCTCAACAACTACCGCAAGATTCTGGTTCCCAATGGGCTCATTCACCTCAAGACCGACAGCCCGTTCCTATATGCCTACACTCACGAGCTCACCAGGCTCAACAACCTCGACACCGAGGTCGACACCAGCGACCTCTACAGCAGTGGTCTTGCCAACGACATCCTCGAGATCAAGACACACTACGAAATGCAATGGCTGCAACGTGGGCTCACTATCAAGTACATTAGCTTCCATCTGCCACAAGAAGGAGAGCTACAAGAACCCGATATCGACATCGAGCGTGACACCTACCGCAGCTACGGACGCGGCGAAATCCAGATGCCACAAATATTTGACGAGAAGACAAGAGAACAAGAAGACGAGAAGACAAGAGAACAATAATAATAAACCTAAAACAACATTATGACAGAACTTTATCCATCACTGATACTTGATGCCCTGCGCACAGTGCGTTATCCTGGCACTGGCAAGGACATCGTTACCATGGGAATGGTTGAGGACGACATTCGCATCAACGGCAACAAAGTGTCGTTCTCGCTCAACTTCCCAAAGAAGACCGACCCCTTCATCAAGTCGATAGTGAAAGCTAGCGAGGTGGCTATCAACACCTACATTAGCCCCGAAGTAGAAATTCAAGGCAACATAGCCGTCAAGACTCCTGAACCCGAAGCAAAGCCAAAGGCTAGCGAGCCATTGCCTGGCGTGAAAAACATCATTGGCGTGTCGAGCGGCAAGGGAGGCGTGGGCAAGTCGACCGTGGCCTGCAACCTCGCTGTGGCTCTCGCTCAGCAAGGCTATCGCGTGGGACTGCTCGATGCCGACATCTTCGGTCCCTCTATCCCCAAGATGCTGGGCATTGAGGACGAGCAACTATATATGGAAGAAATTGATGGACAAAAATATATTGTCCCAGCCGAGAAATATGGAGTTAAAGTCCTTTCAATAGGTTTCGTGGTGAGCAAGGACCAAGCAGTGCTGTGGCGAGGCGCTATGGCAAGCAACGCCCTCAAGCAACTCATCACCGAGGCCAACTGGGGCGAGCTCGACTATTTCATTATCGACATGCCTCCAGGCACTAGCGACATTCATCTCACTCTGGTGCAGACTCTCGCCATCACAGGTGCTGTTGTGGTAACCACTCCTCAAGAAGTGGCTCTCGCCGACGCACGCAAGGGTGTGTCGATGTTCCTGGGCGAGCACGTCAACGTTCCTGTGCTAGGCATTGTCGAGAACATGTCGTGGTTCACTCCTGCCGCCCACCCCGATGAGAAATACTACATCTTTGGGCGTGACGGAGGCAAGAACCTAGCCGAGGCTCTCAATGTAAAACTACTTGGTCAAATTCCACTTGTGGCTACCATATGCAAGGGTGGCGACGATGGAGTGCCAGTAATCCTCGAGAATTCAGTTTCGGGAGTAGCGTTCCTCAAGCTCGCCACCGCTGTGGCCGAAGCTATCGACGAGCGCAATGCCACTTTGCCTCCCACCAAGCGTGTAATAACTCATTAACAACCATAAAAAAACAACACATTTATGAAAAAGATCTTTTTATTTTCAGCAATGGTTGCAGTGCTCCTTACCGCCTGCAACAAGGTGCCCATCTCGGGACGTAACCAGTTGAACCTCGTTTCCGACAGCGAAGTACTGCAAGCCAGTCTCGCTTCCTACAAGGAATATATGGGCAAAGCAACCAAGTCGACCGAAACCGTGAAGAGCGCTCAAGTTACTCGCGTAGGACAGAAAATCGCTGCCGCCACCGAGGCTTATCTCAACGCTAACGGAATGAGTGACCAAGTTAAGAACTTCGCTTGGGAGTTCAACTTGGTGAAAGACTCTCAGCTCAACGCATTCTGTATGCCTGGCGGAAAAATCGTAGTTTACGAGGGCATTATGAACATTATTGCTAGTGATGATGAGCTAGCTGTGGTAATGGGACATGAAGTGGCTCACGCAGTAGCCAAGCACAGTAACGAGCGCCTAAGCCAGCAGAAGGCTTTGGAATATGGAGGTGCAATTTTAGGTGCCGTTATTCAAGGACAAAGCCAGCAAACTCAAAACCTAGCAGCTCAAGTGTTTGGTCTTGGTGCCAACTATGGCGTCATGCTTCCTTTCTCACGCAAGCACGAAACCGAAGCCGACAACATCGGTCTTGTACTCATGACTATGGCTGGATACAACCCCGACTGTGCGATGACATTCTGGCAGAAAATGAGTTCCAACAGTGGCAACAATAAGCTAGAATTCTTAAGCACTCACCCAAGTGATGCCACTCGCATCGCCAACCTGCAAAAGCAGATTCCTATGGTAAAGCAACAGTATGGTGCTTACATAAAACCTGCTACAACAACCACTACAAGTACTACAAAGGCCACAACTACCAAGAAGTCTACGTCTAAGAAGTCAAGCAAGAAGAAATAACCTATTGTGGTCTCAACATCAACAAGTGTGCCCAAGCAACACCTTGAGCACACTTGCTTGCTAATCAATAACATCCCTACGCCATCATCATGAAAAAATCACTATTACTTGTCATAATATTGACATTAACTGCCACCACGGCAATCGCCAAAGGACTCAAGGGCAAGGTCATTTATGTGAATCCTGGTCATGGAGGCTGGACTGTCAACGACCGTCCACACGCCACCATCAACTATGAGGAGATGGACACAATGAGCTTTTTTGAGTCAAAAACATGCCTATGGAAAGCTTTGGAGCTGCGCGACCGACTCAGGAATGCCGGAGCTAAGGTTGTCATGTCAAGAACCACCAACGGATGGGTGTCGGAAGGCGACAAGAACATCACTAGCAACGACCGCTATGAGACCTATGATGATGGCACTGGACAGCAACAGCTAATCACCCTTTTCAAAATTGCCAGCCAAGTTGACTCACTAAATCCTGATTATTTTATCGCTCTGCACAGCAATGCAACAGGCGGTGGCGATGGCAAGAAGGTCAACTATTTGCTCTATATGTATCGCGGGGAGACAGGAAACGATTATGCCAAGGGCAGCATCGACCGTGCAAGGGTGGCATTCCCCTATGCCTACGACAACCCTCTCACAGTGTGGACCTCGCCCGACACAAGCCGATATATCGCCGGCGACCTCACCTGGATGGGCGGCACCCCACCGGGCACCCCCAACGCACTAGGCTACACAGGGTGGCTAGCAGTTCTCAAGCACAAAGTGCCCAGCTTCCTTGTTGAGGGATCGTTCCATAGCTATCAGCCCGAGCGCCAGCGACTCATGAACCGCGACTACTGCCGCATGGAGGGAATTCGCCACTTCCGTGGCATCAACGCTTGGTTTGGCGGCAAACCCGAGAAGTGCGGTTATATCGCTGGCACCATCAAAAGTGCCGACGAAACTATCAACAACCCACTCTACAACTACAAGGAGGGAACCGACGACCAATGGCTACCCATCAACGGCGCTATCGTCTATCTTCTCGACAATCACAATGTGCGCATCCGCCACTATCGTGTCGACAACGAGTACAATGGTTTCTTTGGTTTCTTCTACCTAAAGCCAGGCAAGTACACGCTTATCTATGATGCTCCTGGCTATGAGACACGCACCGAGCAGGTTGAGGTGAAACGCGACCACACCACCTACTGCAAGCCCCGTCTGCACCGCTACAATTATAACGTTAGATGAAATCACACAAAAAGAAAATATTGCTGCGCTCTATCATCGCTATCATCCTAGCTGTGGTGATAGCCTTGATTGCTGCATCATTCTACTTTATAAACTATGCATTAGGCCCTTACAAGCGTTCGCACAACGAGGCAATGGAGCGATTCTACAAGCGTGAACCGGCAACCCTCAAAGCATGGGTCGACTCGCTCGAACGATGCCACGCCTTGCTCGACACAGCAATAACCATCGACGGTAGGGGCAAAATGGCAGCAATATACTTGCAGGCCTCTCGTCCCACCAATCGCGTGGCGCTATTGCTTCATGGCTACAACGACCGCGCCGAGTCGATGCTGCACATAGCTCACATCTACAACCACGACATGGGTTTCAACGTGCTGCTACCCTATTTCTTCGCTCATGGTGAGAGTGAGGGGGATCACATCGACATGGGATGGCTCGACCGTTTTGACATGATTCGTTGGATTGAAGTTGCCAATAACATGTTCCATGGCGATTCCACCTCAACGCAAGTGGTGGTGCACGGCATCTCGATGGGAGGCTTCACCACCATGTGCATCAGCGGCGAGAAGTGCCCTCCATGCGTCAAGTGCCTCGTCGAAGATTGTGGTTACACAAGTGTGTGGGATGAGTTTGCCGGCGAGATGCGAAACGAGTTCAATCTTCCAGCATTCCCTCTAATGCACACTACCAGCCTGCTGTGCAAGATACGCTACGGATGGACATTTGGCGAAGCATCGGCTATCGACCAACTCAAAAAGTCGACCCTGCCCATGCTTTTCATCCACGGCGATGCCGACACCTTTGTCCCCTATGCTATGCTCGACCGCCTTTTTAATGCCAAGACCAAAGGCTACAAAGAGAAGTACATTGCCCACGACACCGAGCACGCCCGCTCCTACACCGACCACCCCGAGGAATATACCCAACGTGTAGTATCATTCGTTAGCCGTTTCATAAAATAAACCATGAAGAACCTTATCGTAATAGTCGGTCCAACAGGGGTGGGTAAAACAGCGGCGGCCATCGCAGTTGCTCAGCACTTGGGTTGCCACATCATCAATGCCGACTCGCGACAAGTGTTCCGAGGCATCCCAATAGGCACAGCAGCTCCCACTCCACAAGAACAAGCACTTGTTCCACACCATTTTGTCCAATTCAAGGAACTTGACGAGTATTATAGCGTAGCCCAATTTGAGACCGATGTCATGGCACTATTGCCATCACTGTGGCAACAAGGCGACTATGCGGTCATGAGCGGTGGCTCAATGATGTACGTTGATGCTGTGTGCAAGGGCATCGATTACATCCCCGACATCAGTGACGAGGTGCGCACTGCTGTCAAGAAACAGTGGCAAGAGAATGGGTTGGAGCCACTACTAGCCGAACTTGAGCGCCTCGACCCAATTTATTATGCCCAAGTCGACAGGCTCAATCCCGTACGCGTAATCCATGCTGTCGAGATATGCCGCCAGGCAGGCGTTCCCTACTCCTCGTTACGCACTGGAAAGGCCAAGCAACGCCCATTCAACATCATCAAGGTGGGGCTCAACATCGACCGCCCTGCCCTCTTCGACCGCATCAACCGCCGAGTCGACGCCATGATTGAGCAAGGCCTGGAGCAAGAAGCACACAGCGTCTATCACCTACGACACCTAAACTCCCTCAACACAGTGGGTTACAAGGAGATGTTTGCCTACTTCGACGGTACTATGGACCGAACCACCGCCATCGAGCGCATCAAGAAAAACACCCGAGTCTATGCCAAGAAACAACTGCGATGGCTACAACGCGACACCGCCATCTCGTGGTGCACTCCCGACGAATGCCTTAAAATCCTAACCAATCAACTTTAATTCTAATTTCTCATAATTAGGCTGTTACTTCAATTTGATTATTATTCATTTTAATAAAACGACCCAAATTGACTCGCTTTTTAGCATTTTTTAAATGCAGTATATTAGCTTGAAGTGCGTTTATTATGATGTGAGGCAAGTTATTCAGTCTTCCCTTTACCCGAAATGGTTGTGTTTTGGTAAAGGTTGATGTATTTTGGCGCACAAATGTTGTGTTTTTTTTCACTTTATTTGTGATTTACAATAAATCTGCTTACTTTTGTAACGGAAATAAAAGAATGAGAAAGAAACATACATTTTATTATTAATTCATTAAAATAGTACTATTATGAAGAAATTTATGAGTCTTTTCATGAGCGCAGTTCTGCTCATTTCTTTCAGTGGTTGTAATTCATTGAGCAAGACTTTGCAAGGCGGTCTTATCGGTGGTGGCGGCGGTGCTGCTGTTGGTGCTGGTATTGGCGCATTGATTGGCAAGGGCAAGGGTGCTGCTATTGGTGGCGCTATTGGCGCTGTTGCTGGTGGTGTTGCTGGTACTCTCATTGGCAAGCACATGCAGAAGAAAGCCGACGAGCTCGCTGCTATCCAGGGTGCTTCGGTTTCTACTGTTACCGACAACAATGGCTACACTGGTATCCAGGTTACATTTGACGAGGGTATCCTCTTCGACACTGGCAAGTATGCTCTCAAGACCCCAGCTAAGAACGCTTTGAGTCGTTTCGCTACTTCGCTCATCAACGATCCTAACACCAACGTTCAGATCTTCGGTCACACCGACAACACTGGCTCGCGAGCTACTAACGAGAAACTCTCGCTCAACCGCGCAAATGCAGTAAAGAACTATCTCATGAACAGTGGTGTTTCGGGCAACCGCATGGAGACCCAAGGTCTTGCTTACGACTATCCAGTTGCTAGCAACGACACTCCCGAAGGTCGCGCTCAGAACCGTCGTGTAGAGGTTTATATCACCGCCGACGAAACTATGATTCAGCAAGCTGAAGCTGGTACTCTCAAATAATTGACGAGTAACAACATTTAGATTTGCTTAAAACACGGTCGGCAACCTAATAAGGCGGCCGACCGTGGTTTTTAAAATTATAGCCATGAGAATAAAACAAGCTCTTCTAGCACTACTACTCACCCTGGCGGCAGCAACTGCATGCGCCCAAGATTTCACGAGCCTCGACACGCTTAAGTTCTATGACGCACTGCGCTTCCGCATGATTAACAAGGGATGGGACAACACATTCACCCCCTATACTCGCATTCCAGCGACACTCAAAGACAGCGTGCGCGAGACGTTGTGGGACCGCGCCAAGAATTCAGCGGGAATAGGCATCCGTTTCGCCACTAACAGCCACTGCGTGGCAGTGCGATACAACCTCATGAGCAATTTCCACATGGCTCACATGGCCGACACTGGCATCAAGGGCACCGACCTTTATATCCTTGACGAAAAAGGGGTGTGGCGTTTCGTGAACTGTAATCGTCCTTACCGCGACTACAATTACAAAGGCGAGGGACCACGCAAAGATTCTATCCAAAGCAAGGTATACATCGATAAGCTCGACGGACAGTGGCATGAGTATATGATTTATCTGCCACTTTACGACGGCATCAACTGGTTGGAGATTGGCGTGGAGCCAAGTGCCGAAATCACACAACCCAAGGTTAATAGTCCACGCAAGGAAAAGAAGTTTGTCTTCTACGGCACCAGCATCTTGCATGGTGGGTGCGCCTCACGCACTGGAATGGTGGCAACGAGCATCTTGCAGCGCGACCTTGACGTGGAGTGTGTCAACATTGGCGTGAGTGGCGAAGGAAAGATGGACAGCTGCATGGCGCGCGCCATGGCGGCGATTCCTCACGTCGATGCCTACATCCTTGACCCCATCCCCAACTGCACCAAACTAATGTGCGACACAGTAACCTATGGCTTCGTGAAGATTCTGCGCGATTTGCGCCCCGAAGTGCCTATCTTCATGGTCGAAGGGCAAGAGTACAGCTACGAGCGTTTCAGTGGCTTCTACAGCAAATATCTTCCCGAGAAGAACTATGAGTTCCACAAGAACTACCTGAAACTCAAGGCCGAGAATCCTCGTAATCTCTACTACATTGACCGCGAGAACCTCTATGGTCCCGACTGCGAAGGCTCGGTCGACGGCATCCACCTCACCGACCTAGGCTTCTACTACTATGCTCAAAAGCTCAAACCCTATCTTGAGGCAATCCTCAATGGTACCGAAGTGCCTTTTCAAGACAAGGTGAATAGACCAAAATAAAAAGCATTTTTTAAAAACACTTCAATTATTATGAAAAAGATTCTCACATTATTTTTACTCCTTGCATGCTGTGTTACTGTTGTTCAGGCTCAGATGCCTGCTACCGTGCAGCGTCAGTTGCCCACCGTGATTGAGCAGTTCAACCACGAGAAACCATTTCTCAATCATGCCTACTGGTATGTCCTCACCGATGTCGACAGCGATGGATTCAATGAGTTTGCCATTGCCGACTTTGAGAAGCAGTTTACAAGCACCTTCAAGATAAACGGTGAGAAACTTGAGCGCATCAGAACCATCCCCAGCGGCAACGTCAACTGGCAACCCTTGTTCTACATCTACAGCACCGAGGGTCGCAACGCCAACCTTGATGTCACCCTCAAGCATCGCCCATTGTTCCTCAACAAGATTCAAATCGCAAAGAACCGTTTCACTACCGACAACGGCACATGGCTCACCGAGGGCGTGGATGTGGGTAAGATGAAACGCACCTACAACCGCATCATCTTCAAGCCTCACATTGGCAATGCTAAGTTCGTGAGCGAAAAAGCCACTGGTAAAAACGGACTGTTCACTTTTGCTCTGACCGATGCCGCCATGACCAAGAAGATGTTCCGTGGCTACAGCGACTATCAGGCCACACCATTCATCGTGCCACAGGTATGGCTAAAAGACCACGATGTGCTCAACTACACCCGTTGGCTGAATGGCGAGAAAGAAAAGTCAGCCTCACGCGATGAGCTGGACATCATTAACCACTTCTTTGAAGGCCGCAAGGTCAAAGCCACTAAATGGATTGCCAGCTGCCCCACCAACGAGCGGGAATTCTATATGGTTCTCTTTGAACCTAAAGACAATATTGGTCTAGTGTCAATGGTCTGCATGGCTGAGGGAGCAGTGGTTTCGACTCACAATGAATGGTATAAGCTCTCTAATGACAATACAATCACTGATGTTGGCGAGGAATACAGCAAGGAGCTATTCTTCCACGCCCCACAGATTATGGCAATGGTGGCTACGCCCGAAGGCTTGGAACTCTATGTTCGCTGGAACTCTCTTGAGGGAATACACTACTCCATTTGGAGAGAGATAGACTCACAATGGATTCAAATACAAGACGATTATGAATACCTTCAAGCATGGTAAAGCAAGTGGCAAGTTAATTGGTATAATTCTAGATAATCCCGAAATAAACTAAGAACTATAAACTAATAAAATGTTACACAACGAAATCAACAAACACATCGCTGCTGCGATGAAGAGCCGTGACGCCGACCGCCTCTATGTGCTCAAGATGATAAAAGCAAAGTTTCTTGAGTTCCAAACTAGCAAAGGCTACAACGAAGCCGACTTCAACGATGCCAAAGAAATCTCTATCATTCAAAAGATGGAGAAGTCGTGGAAAGAAGAGGCCGAACTCTTTGATCAGGCCGGACGCGACACTAGCGAGCTCAAGAACCGCCTTGCCATTCTCCAGGAATTCTTGCCTAAGGAGCCCGAACTCGGCGACATTATTGCAATGATTAAAGATTCGGGAATTGAGCCACAGATGAAAAATATGCGAGCCATCCTCGCACACGTCCAGGCACAATGCCCCGCTGCCAACGGCAAACTCGTGAGCGAAGCACTAAAGCAACTGCAATGATAACCTTATGGTGTGAAATATAGTATTCTAAATGCTAAATAAAGAGAATATCACACTACACACTCTTGACAATGGGTTGCGCATGGTACATGTCATGCGCAACTCACCTGTGGCATGGTGTGGGCTGGCTGTAAATGCTGGCAGCCGTGACGAAATTGATGGACACCACGGTTTAGCCCACTTTGTGGAACACACTATCTTCAAAGGAACTAAGCGGCGCTCTTCAACACGCATTAACAACCGCATGGAACAGGTGGGAGGCGAACTCAATGCCTATACCACCAAGGAGAGCACTATGCTCTATTGCATCTTCCCAGGAGAGCATATTGAGAGAGCTATCGAACTCATTGCCGACTTAGTGGAAAACTCTATCTTTCCTGAGCATGAACTTGCCACCGAGTTTGAAGTGGTGCTTGAGGAAGTGGCTAGCTACCGCGACACACCAAGCGAGGCAGTATACGATGACTTTGAGGACATGCTACTAGCTGGTAGTCAACTAGGGCACAATATTTTGGGTGAGGAAAGACAATTGAGACTTTTAACTGCAGGTCATTGTCTCGACTGGCTCAAACGGCTCTACGTACCAAGCAACATGGTGTTCTTTTCACTTGGAAACACATCTCCTGACAAGGTTTTCAAACTTGCCGAAAAATATTTTGGTATTCTGTCTCACCACAAGAAAGGTGGCAAACGAAAAGCCCCAAGCCTTGTCACTCCACAGCGCAAGATTATGGAACTGGGGCTACACCAGTCTCACACAATCGTGGGAGCAAGAGTGCCAGGAATGTATGACGATGACCGATTTGCCATGTCTCTGCTCAATAACATTCTGGGAGGGCCAGGCATGAATTCACTGCTCAACGTGAGTCTGCGTGAGAAACGCGGGCTAGTCTACACTGTGGAATCATCAATAGTATCATTCACCGACTGTGGAATGATACAAATCTATCTTGGATGCGACCATGAGAAGCTCAAGAAGGCTCTAAAGCTTATCGAGAATACTATTGATTCACTAGCTCAAACACCCATGAGCGAGCGACGTCTTGATAGCTACAAGCGTCAATACTGCGGCCAGATGCTTATTGCTAGTGACAGTGCCGAAGTGGCAGCCATGGCGGCTGGAAGAGGTCTTCTCTACTACAACTCTGTGAGCACTCTGCAAGAAAATATTGATTGTATTCTTAGCGTAACACCTTCTCAACTACAGCAAGCCGCACAGCAAATCACAATTGATCGCTGCTCTATCCTCACGTTTAAATAATTGAGCTTGGCTTAAATCCAATTTTGACACTTGCCTACAAGCAGTGCATGATAAGAATAAGAACACAAAATTCTTGTTCTGATTATCTATCCTCTTTTCACTTCGAGTAATAAAAAACTATCTTATGATAACAAGAAAGTGGAAACTATTCACTATCTTTGTACTCTCAAATGATTATTAACAACTTAAATATACAGTAAAAATGGCTAACGAAAACAAGAAACAGAATCAAATTCAAATTGAAGTTCCTAACGACGAATTGCAAGGACGTTATGCTAACCTTGCCGTTATCTCTCACTCACCCAACGACTTTGTCTTGGATATGATATTTGTAGCGCCCAACACTCCCAAGGCTCGCGTTCAGGCACGTGTGATTATGACCCCTGAGAACGCTAAACAGCTGCTCTACGCACTGAAGGAGAACGTTGACAAGTATGAGGCGCACTTTGGTGAGATAAAGCCACGTCAGGTCAATAACCAAAACAATGGCATTATGGACTTCCCACTGCCTAAGGGACAGGCCTAATTTTTAGCATAAATGCACTCATTCTAGAATATCTGGTCAATCTGGAGATTTCAGAAACACAAAGCAATTAAACGATTCTTTAATGGAACATCAATTCTTTATATACAACACATTAACAAGGCGCAAAGAACTTTTCAAACCTTTGCAAGAGCCCAATGTGGGCATGTATGTGTGCGGTCCCACAGTCTATGGTGATCCACATTTAGGACATGCACGCCCATCAATTACCTTCGACGTGCTGTTCCGTTACCTGAAGCATCTTGGTTACAAGGTGCGCTATGTGCGCAACATCACCGATGTGGGGCATCTTGAACATGACGCCGACGCTGGCGAGGACAAGATTGCAAAGAAGGCACGTCTTGAGCAGCTCGAACCCATGGAGGTAGCTCAGTACTACACCAACCGCTACCATGCAGCCATGCAAGCGCTTAACGTATTGCCACCCAGCATCGAGCCACACGCTACTGGCCACATTATTGAGCAAGAGGAACTAGTGAAAGAAATCCTCGCCAACGGCTACGCCTACGAGAGCAACGGCAGTGTATATTTCGACGTAGAGAAATATAACAAAGACCACCATTATGGTGTACTCAGTGGCCGCAACCTTGAAGATGTGATCAACAACAGCCGCGAACTAGACGGCGTGGGCGAGAAACGCAACCAGGCCGACTTCGCACTATGGAAGAAAGCTCAGCCCGAGCACATCATGCGATGGCCATCACCCTGGAGCGATGGTTTTCCTGGCTGGCACTGCGAGTGCACCGCCATGGGTCGCAAATATCTGGGCTCACACTTCGACATCCATGGTGGTGGAATGGACCTCGTGTTCCCACACCATGAGTGCGAGATTGCTCAAGCTGTAGCAAGCCAAGGTGATGATATGGTGCACTACTGGATGCACAACAACATGATTACCATCAACGGTCAGAAGATGGGAAAATCACTAGGTAACTTCATCACACTGGAAGAGTTCTTCACCGGAAACCACAAGATGCTTGAACAGGCCTACACTCCCATGACAATTCGCTTCTTTATTCTCCAGGCGCACTACCGCGGCACAGTCGACTTCTCAAACGACGCCCTGAAAGCCGCCGAGAAAGCCTATGAGCGAATAATGGACGGATGGCATCGCCTGAACGAACTCAAGGCCGCCAACACCTCGAGCATCACTATCGACGACTATGCAACACGCTGTGCCGAGGCAATGAACGACGACCTCAACACCGCACAAGTTATTGCCACTCTCTTCGATGCATGCAAGGTGATAAATCAAGTGAACGACGGCAACGCAACGCTCTCGCAAGACGACATCGACGCCCTCAAAGCAACGTTCCAAACCTATCTATTTGATGTGCTGGGCGTACGAGACGACGCTGCTGGTGGCGACAGCGTTAATTTGGAGCCCTACCGCAAGGCTGTTGACTTGCTGCTCGAGATGCGCAAGGCCGCTAAAGCCAATAAGGATTGGGCGACAAGCGACCTTATTCGCGACCGCCTTAACGAAGCAGGCTTTGACGTGAAAGACACCAAAGACGGCTTCGAGTGGAAAGTGCGATAAATTCAGTAGAGAGCAAAGAGAAAAGAGGAGAGAGATTACCGGCTTCCACCGGAAATCAAAGAACTCTATACTCTCAACTATGAACCAAAACCATAAACTTTGAGCTAATGGTGAGTATCATCATACCAGTCTACAACGTGCAAGATTACCTTGCACGTTGTGTTGACTCGGTCTTAACTCAAACATATACCGACCTTGAAATAATTCTTGTTGATGACGGTAGCATTGACATCAGTGGAGACATTTGCGACGAATATGCCCTACTTGATGCAAGAGTAAGGGTGATACACAAGGAAAATGGAGGACTGAGCGATGCACGCAACGCAGGCCTAGATGTGGCACGAGGCAACTATGTCGCCTTTATCGATGCCGACGATTATGTGCATCCAAGTTTTGTGGAACTGCTTTTAAAGACCATTAATGAAACAGGTGCACAAATTGCAGTTTCAACGTGGCAAGAACTCAAAGATGGAGACAAACCTCGTAAAGTGAAAACTAAGCGGCCTCGTTGCACCATCCTCACACAGGAAGAAGCAATTAGCAGCGTCTTTTACCAGAAAAAGCTCAACCACTCGGCATGTAGTCGCATTTTCGAAACACAACTTTTTAACAACCTTAGATTTCCCGAGGGAATGCTATATGAGGATCTTGCCATCATCTACCCTCTTCTTTGCAAGGTTGAAAAGGTGGCATTAATCAACACTCCCATGTATTACTACATGCATCGACAAGGAAGTATTATAACTACTATGTCGCTCAGGCGTACTCATGTGTTAGACCACATTGAACGAATCGAAGAACAAGTGACCGATGAAGCCCCTCAATATCTGCCGGCAGTGCGAAGCAGACACCTAAGCGCATGTTTCAATATGCTACGGCTTATGCCAATTGACGATCCCAAGTGGCAAGCAACTAAAGAACGTTGTTGGGATTATATAAAAAATATGCGTTTTTTATGCATAAAAGACTCCAAGGTGCGCCTAAAAAATAAAATAGCCTGTCTCCTATCATATTTTGGAGTTGCTTTTTTAATAAAGATTATTAATAATAATAGGGCTTAAGGTTAAATAATCTCTCACAAACGTTAAAAAATCTTTTGACAAGCCGTTTTATCTATAAAATTTGCCTGTTTGTATATATTCTCTTGCAACAATTATAATTATAGTATATTTTTGCAACATAATTCATAGGCATAAAGGTAAAATTGTTTTAGGCTTGTTTATTTTTATACATTTGTTGTTTGTCCATGAAAAACACTTTTTTTGGGTTTAGTAAATTTTAGGCTTCAAGAAAAACTTGAAATTATCAAGGCGGAGACGATGATGTCCCCGCCTTGATAACTTTTATATGGATTGTTTCTATTTACCGAATTTCACTTTCAGCTTCTCAATCATATCCTGGGTCATGGTGTCGAGGTCATACTCTGGTTCCCAATCCCACTCTACGCGAGCACAAGTGTCATCAAGTCTGTTGGGCCAAGAGTCGGCAATGCCTTGGCGCAATGGGTCATTCTCATATTCCATCTCAAAGCTAGGAATATACTTCTTGATGCAGTTGTAGATGATTTCAGGATCGAAGCTCATGGATGCGATGTTGAATGAGTTGCGATGAACCAATCGCTCAGAATCGGCTTCCATGATTTCAATAGCTGCACGCAATGCGTCGGGCATATACATCATGTCCATGAATGTTCCAGCCTTGATGGGGCATTTGAACTTCTCGCCTTTTACAGCGCTGTAGTAAATGTCGACTGCATAGTCGGTGGTACCGCCACCCGGAGGTGTAACATAAGAGATCAGGCCAGGGAAACGTACCGAACGGGTGTCAACGCCAAAGCGGGTGAAATAGTAGTTGCTAAGCAACTCGCCACTAACCTTGGTGACGCCATACATTGTGCGTGGCTGCTGGATGGTGTCTTGAGGAGTACCGTCCTTGGGAGCGTTGGGACCAAAGGAGCCAATAGAGCTTGGAGTGAACACTGCGCACTTGCACTCACGAGCAACTTCGAGGGTATTCATAAGGCCACCAATACCAATCTTCCATGCCAGCAATGGCTTGCTTTCGGCGACGGCCGAGAGCAATGCTGCAAGATTGTAGATTGTGTCGATGTTATATTTCTTCACAGCATCGGCAATCTGCTGTGCATTGGTAATGTCGACAACCTCTTTAGGTCCCGACTCGGCAAGCTCGCCTTTAGGTTCTGCGCCTGGAATATATCCGGCTACTACAGCATCGTTGCCATAAATGCTTCTTAGCTTCATGGTGAGTTCAGAGCCAATCTGCCCTGTTGACCCAATTACTAAAACGTTCTTCATATTGCAATAAAAATAGTTGTTTTAAAGTTTAGCAGTGCAAAATTAATCACTAACAATCAAAAATAATAAAATTTCGGCAAAAAAATTGTTCTATGTCGCATTTTTTTTAGAACTTTGTGGGTATCGAAGAGCTAAAGACCAAAATAACATAACAAAAACAACTATTTAATCTTACAAAACACTAACTATGTACGGCAAATTTCAAGAACACCTTAGCAATGAGCTGGCAGCTATCAGAGAGGCTGGCTTGTACAAAGAAGAAAGACTAATCACCACTGCTCAGAAAGCAGCTATCAAAGTGAAACCTGAGACCGATGTTCTCAACTTCTGCGCTAACAATTACCTTGGACTTAGCGACAACAGCCGCTTGATTAATGCAGCTCAAGAGATGATGGCAAAACGCGGATTCGGAATGTCGAGCGTACGTTTCATCTGCGGCACTCAAGACATTCACAAAGAGCTTGAGGCAGCTATCAGCGACTATTTCCACACCGAGGACACAATCCTTTACGGATCGTGCTTCGACGCCAATGGCGGTCTCTTTGAGGCCCTTCTTGGCCCAGAAGACGCTATCATCAGCGACGCCTTGAACCACGCCTCAATTATCGACGGCGTGCGTCTGTGCAAGGCTAAACGCTATCGCTATGCCAATGCCAACATGGAAGAGCTTGAGGAGTGCCTCAAGCAGGCTCAGGAGCAACGCTTCCGCATCATCGCCACCGACGGTGTGTTCTCGATGGACGGCAATGTAGCTCCAGTTGACAAGATTGTTGAGCTCGCCGAGAAATATGACGCAATGGTAATGGTTGACGAGTCTCACTCAGCAGGTGTAGTTGGTCCTACCGGTCACGGTGTAGCCGAGCAGTTTAACCTCTATGGCAAGATTGACGTGTTTACTGGCACACTTGGCAAAGCCTTTGGCGGTGCTATGGGTGGCTTCACAACAGGTCGCAAGGAGATTATCGCTATGCTTCGTCAGCGTTCTCGCCCCTATCTGTTCTCTAACTCAGTTGCTCCCGTAATCGTGGGTGCCAGCCTTGAGATGTTCAAGATGCTCAAGGAGAGCAATGAGATTCACGACAAACTCATCGACAATGTCAATTACTTCCGCGACAAGATGATGGCTGCAGGCTTCGATATCAAGCCAACACAGAGTGCCATTTGCGCCGTAATGCTTTATGACGCTAAACTGTCACAAGATTTCGCTGCAGCAATGCAGGAAGAGGGCATTTACGTTACTGGCTTCTACTATCCAGTAGTTCCCAAGGGCGAGGCACGCATCCGCGTACAGCTCTCAGCTGGTCACGAGCGCGAGCATCTCGACAAGGCCATCGACGCCTTCATCAAGGTGGGCAAGAAACTTGGCGTAATTAAATAACAAGGCATCGCCATTTTTCTAGGCGTAAAACCTCTCAAGCAATATTTTCGGCTTGAGAGGTTTCTTTCTTTTTATAAATCTCTGAACGACTAGACAGAATTGGATTGTTAATAACTTTTTTGACAAAAAACTTTTCTATAATCAAAAAAGCATTATTTTTGTAAAAAATATTGCCTTTTCGCAATTCACTTGATTTATATAGAAATATATAAATATACCAAATCAAAACGTAAAATCACCCGAGGCGTGCCTTGGGTGGTTTTATATTTTTTCATAGTCCTTTTCAACTATCATATACAAAAAAGAGGGCGCGCGGATTTCTCCTCGAGTCCTCTCATATGGACACAAAAAAAAGAGACCCAGATTGCTCTGAGTCTCCTTAGGGGGCGATTACCTACTCTCCCACTTTCGCAGTACCATCGGCGTGGTGAGGCTTAACTTCTCTGTTCGGAATGGGAAGAGGTGGGACCCTCACGCTATCATCACCTAAGTATCTTTATTAATCCG